>ERZ779894.56-NODE-56-length-118262-cov-12.184744_pt1 | contig 118262 bp, 89 predicted proteins | sample MGYA00511587_ERZ779894 | MGnify/ENA primary metagenome ERZ779894 (study PRJEB29588, sample SAMEA2160490) | human gut metagenome | biome: human gut; feature: human-associated habitat; material: faeces | place: Denmark | collected 2008/2010 ... | reverse complement strand
CACTGGAAAAGCATTCATTAAATGATTGTGAAATGATGACAATCATTTGATTAAGTAAAACGGGATGCATACAGGGTAATGACATATAATCACCAATATATTATATGCATTAAAAGAAAAGATGATTTAATAAAATAAATATTTATTAAAACAGAAAACTTTTCAGACGTCTGTTCTAATCTTGACAAATCTTCTTCCGATACACTATCAACAAAAATATGAAATTCAAACTCTTCCCCTTTATTTGTTAGTAAAATAGATGTCATTGTAACACCAATATATTTTATATAATGCGTATCTCCACATAACAATATATGTTTAACATTTGCATTTCTAATATTTTTCTGTTTTAAATTTATAACTTTATCTACATATCTACTCATCATTTTCCCTTCTTAATAAATATTTTATTTTAGCTATGCTATATTTAGCATACCAATAAAGCACTTCTTTTATATTTCCTTCTTTTTTCGCTAATCGTGCAGCCTTATGAATTTGCTTATAATGATTAGGTTCATAAAGTTTTATATCATTCCATTCAGACAAATGCATGATATCAATAAATGGCTTTACAGATAAAAAGCTATAGACTATCTTATTCCATGGCTTCACAGCACCTGTATAATGTAAAATCTTAACATTAGAAGGAATAGTAATCATGGACGGCCTATTTTCGGCATCAATAGAATACGATATACTATATTGATATTGATAATTATAATTGATAAAGATTACTTTATTTTCTAACGCTATATTCAATATATCCATATCAGGATAAACAAAATGTTTTTTCGAATTCAACAAGCGAAAAACTTCAGATGAAATATTATTCTTCTTCCAATTTTTGGTATTTATTAACATTCCACCAGAAACAAAATATTTCTCTACACCTATCCTTAGATTCTCATCCCGATGTGCAATTCCTTGTATCTCTACAACTAACGCACACTTATCATCCATTTCAAAATTCCATAATTCTTTTATATCTTTTAAAAAGCAAACATCTACATCAGTATAAAAAAATTTTTCAGTGTATTTCTCCATAAATTCTGGAATAATCAATCTATAATACGATGCATACGAAAATTCTCTTGGGTCATTATATACTTTTATAACATTATCATCTACTATATGGGCATAAATGTTACACTTATATTTTATCGCAGTTTTTCTCATTTTCTCCATATCATTTTTATAATAATTTGTTGAAAATATATGAAAACTATATTCCCCTAAACTATTTTCTAAAATAGACGTTAATACAATTCCTGCATAACACACATAATTTTCAGTAACAGTAAATGCAATATGCTTACTATTGTACACATTTCCATAAATAAATTCTTCACTTCTCACGACAAATTTATCTAAATCCAATGCTATATCCCCTTTAGTCATTATTTTTTAATAACTTAGTATATTCTTCAACTGTTTCTGGTATATAAACATTACCAGGATACTTTTTTTGTAAACGTTCAAAAAATTCGTTATCTTCCTGATAATCATCTCCAGAATATACCATTTTATATAAAAAAATAAGCTTTACATCGTCTGTTTTATTTTTAAAGGACATTAATAGCGAACACAACGCCGTTGAACTAACTGTCACCCAAATATTATTGTTAAATGTATAATTCTCTTCAAATACTTCCCATGGAACTCTGACATTTGCAGCCATTTTGCATTTACTTTGCAAATAATCGGCAGCAAAACTATCCCCACTACGCGGATGCAGTTTAACAATTATTTCTTTCTTATCAGATATACTATCCGCTAATATTCTAAAAAGCTCCATTTTTTTATCATATAAGCGACTCTCTTTTTGATGTTTTCTATAAGAATTATTTAAAATAATTTTCTTCATCCCTGAAAGATTTTTTAAATAGTCCGGCATAGGATCCCAGTTTTGGTCAAAAAAAACAACTTTATTATTATAATCCTCACCTTTATTTTCAAAATCAAATATTTCATTAATGATATTCCTAAATTCATTATCCTGCCAATCAATAGCAGGTAACTGCTTTAACTTCTCACCCATTGTCTCACTATAATAATTAGCCAGTTCAGGTTGATAAAGCCATATATTCTTTACTGGTATATCTTTAGTTATACTATTTCGCCAGTATGTAGAGGTACCATCTTCGATAAAATTGATTTCTGCTTGTGGATTTTCCTTTAAAATAAGCTCCATTACATCTTCAACCAGGTCTTTGGTAATAATACCAAAGACCTGGTCATAAATTTTAAAGTCGATACATTTATTGAAATATAATTTGTTATTTATCTTAAATTTCTTCCCCAGTAATTTCGAACCTACTTTATACCTTGCTTCCTTTACAGAATTCAAAAAAGCTTTAAAGCATCCAATTGTCTTGGTACTTTCTGTTTTATTACGAAAATATTTATGCAAACCATTGATATTCTCGTACTGATGCAGATAAACATTATCGAATATAGCGAATTTCCTTAATCGTTCGGCTAACTGTTGATTTCCTTCTTTATTATCGAAAAATAAAATATCTGCTTGTTTATCTTTCAATAAATGTATTTTAATATTTAACGCATTTAACAATTGATAATCAGTTAAGCAGATAAATAAAGTTTTCATCCCAAGCTCACTCCATTATTTAAATATTTGCATCCAAAAATCAGCTGAACGCAATCTTAAAAGCTGACGTTTAATGGATCTGTTTTTCCGTCGTTTATCAAACTGCGGCATTTGGGCATCTCTAAATTCAGTCTTTGACAAATATTCATAATATTTGTCGTTAAATCCATGGTAGATTTCATATTCCCACGGCTTATAGCCTCCGGCATAATGGAAAATAGCCGGCTTCAATTTAGCTTCAATAGCTTTCTTTCGCAAGTCAGGCTTAGTTAAGATTTTTGTAAACAAATTAAATACAGGCGGAATAACATCCCACTTCAAAGGAATTTCCTGCCAATTATACATAAAAAACTTATTTAACGCATCCTGGTCATGATTGGAAAATTGATTCTCGCTGGCCAATTTAATAATATCTGCCGCATAATTCCCCTCTCGCCATTTTTTCAGGTCCATCATCAGCACACCGGCATTAAAATACGGCGCATCAAAAGGAAGCCCGATCTGATTATGCTTTTGTTTTCTGATTCTACCTGATGCCATTATACCTAAATCACAAGTAGCCGCTACAGGTTTGCCCTGCATATCAATATTCCACATTTCAGCAATGTCGGCATAAACAAGAAGATCACAATCCAAATAAATTATCCGCTCAACAGACTCCGATAAAATATTAGCTATATCCAGTCTAAAATAGCTGGCCCTGCTCAGCTCCCCGCTGACATAACAATTAGCCAGATCGTTATTTTTGATTTTTACAAACTCAATATTACCTTGCAACTTCTGAACAGTTTTTAAAATTTTTAATCTGTTGTCTTCTTTTATCTCATCATCAATAAGAAAAAAAAATACTCTTTCAGGCGATTCTGCATTAAGCAATACTGACGTCATTGCAACTGCAGTATGCTGGGCATAATTATCATCTGAAGCAAAAACTATATTAATACAATTTTTCATAATTCCACCTTAATAATAAAATAATCGCTATTATTATTATAGCATATTATATCTTTCTCTTTACATAAATCCTATAAAAATCTATAATAACTATTGTATTATATTTTGCTTATCGAATATTATGATCCATCGATTATGGAGGCTTTATGGAAAAATATATTTTTTTAGGATTAATATTATATTTCACTTCGTACTTTTTCTATATTTACTTTTCACATGGGCTTGGTCATAAAGCCGCTTACTTACAATTACGACGTTTTCTACCTTGTGCAATATTAGCAGTATTACCTATATATTTAACTTTATCTCCTATTATTTCCAAACCATATCTTATTAGTATGGGAATAGGTCTCCTATGGATAGTTACCTATCCTTTATTATACTTTTTTACTTATAATAAAAGCTCTTCAGATTTTGGATTCCATTTTGACATTGTTTTTGGATTATATTTTATTGGATGGAGTATTTCTCTCAAATTATTACTAAACTATTTTGATTTTTTCCACACATTTACTATATTTATTTTATCTTTATTCGAAGTCACTATTTTCTCTATCATTTTATTTCAATGGATATATTATTCTATATATAGAACTTGCATAAATGATAATGCTATCATGCTAATCCGTGAAACAGACTTTAATGAAACAATTGAATTTTATAAATCTTTACCTTTATTAATACAAATAATTACTCCCTTCATCTTATCTGCTGCATTCTTTGAAATCTTTTTATGCAATATATCAATTATACAAATTAACACATTATCTATTTCTACTTTAGCTCTGTTAGTTATTATAACCATATTTTTAACATTTTATTTATGGAATACGAAAAAAGGTGTTTTTATACGTACTGGAATTATCGAACTTATTCTCGATGTTCAAAATTATATCAAAGAGACAAAACAATATAATACATATTTGCAACAAAGACTTTCTAATTTGGAAGTTATTACTCAAAACCTCCACTCAAATTCACCTTCAACCATTATAATTATTATTGGAGAGTCTGAATCGAAAGATTATATGAGCGCATTTTGTGATTATGAATATAATACTACTCCATGGTTAAAAGATAATAAAAACAAAAATAATTTTATTTTATTTACAAATGCATATGCTTGTAAAGACCAGACCGTTCCAGCTTTAGAACGCGCACTTACAGAAGCAAACCAATATAACACAAAGAAATTTTCTGAATCATGTTCAATAATTGATATTGCAAGATTTGCCGGTTACAAAACATACTGGTTCAGTAATCAAGGTAATATCGGAAGTGCCGAAACAGCCATTACATTGATCGCAAATACTGCTGATAAAGCAGTATGGACAAAACAAAATCTAAATCAATTTCAATACGACGAAACTTTACTGGATTATCTAAAAGAACTCGACCCTAACGAAAATAACTTTGTAGTATTACATTTTATTGGTAATCATTTCAATTTTATAAATCGTTATCCACCCAATTTTGCTACTTTTAGCCAGCCAGGAAAATATGACTTAATTCCCAATTATCTTGATTCTATTGCTTATACTGATTACGTACTAAAGAAAATCACTGAGTACGCTTCTAAAAAACTTAATTTACAAGCTTTATTATATTTTTCTGATCATGCTACAATTCCTGATAAACGCCGTTCCCCTAATTTTGATGGATTTGGTGTTGTAAGAATTCCAATGTTTACATATTTTTCCAATAACTACATTGAAACAAATAAAGAAATATATAATATCTTAAGGAAACATCAACATCATTATTTTACTAATGATCTGATTTACGAATTAGTTTGTGGTATACTTAATATTAAATCTAACCATTATGATGAAACTAACAGTTTAGCATCAGCAAAATATAAGTTTACAAAAGAAACTTTATTGACTGATCTTGGTAAAAAATCTATTAAAGATGATATTAGGACATAAAAAATAACGGGTTTCAGCCCGTTATTTTTTATGTCCTAATTCATACAACTTCCAATATTTCATAAGCGTATAAAATAAATGCTGTAAACTGGAATACATTCCCGCCCAGCCATCTAAAAACCCTAATTTTATGATATATGCTCTCAAAAATCCATACATACCGTGTCCAAATGCAGAACCTGCACTAGCCCGCTTGCCTTTACGATAACTATCTTTAGCCCAAATTGTAGTATACTGTCCAGCTTTATCTAACCATTGTTGCCAAGAATCATAAGTATAATGTTTTACAATCCCGTGTAATTTTATTTTTGGTAATTTGCAAACAGGTCTTTCATGAACTTTATTTTCCCAACAAATGTTTTTTCTCGGAAATATTCTTACTACTTCATCTGGAGCAAAAATACCATATCTATATTCAAATCCGAAAGCCTTAATTTTGCGCATAAAGCTATATTGTCTCAGTTCTTCACCATCTGCAATTTTTTTGACTTCCTGACATAATTCATCTGACATCCTTTCATCAGCATCCAGATATAAAATATAATCAGCATCTGTTTTATCCAAAGCGAAATTACGTTGTGCCGAAAAATCATTGTCCCACTGGCGAAAAAAAACTTTAGCCCCGCACTGTCTGGCAATTTCAACAGTCCTATCCGTACTGCCGGAATCAATAACTATTATTTCATCAACACTATTGCGCGCATTTTCAATAACAGCTTGAATATTTTTTTCTTCATTTTTACTCAAAATAACTGCCGCAATTTTTCGCATTATAAGCTCCATCTATCATTCAAGTTTAATATTATATTTCCACACTAAATTTCGCCTTAAATCTAATTTTTTTCATAACCAGCTAAACAGATTCTTATCGATTTTTATAAGCTTGAACCTATTATCATTACCAAGCCTGATAAAATGAAATATTTCCCGTGCCAATTTTCCATATAATTTATTTATGAAGATTATATCATTAAATCCGTTATTCACCAAGTCCACAATTAGCTTTTCTGTTACAAATACTATATCCTAAGTCCGTTTGAGGCCAAATTCACTTATGTCAGATAAATTTATTCTGTAATAATAGAATAAATTTTCTATGAACATTATTCTCGCTACGTAACAACCACCCACACTATACACAGGTTCGATATGGCAATCAACCACTTCTCCATAATATTAATCTTGCTTTTGCTTTTTTACATATTCAGTCACTCGCAGCATCTCAAAATACATAGCACACTCGAAAAGTTCTTCGTCAATCTCGCCATGAAAAATACTGCAATTATAATGTTCACTTATATCAACTAAAACTATAAATAGAACTAAAAATATTAAATCCCACATTGGTATTTTTACGGTTTTCAAAAACCGAAAAAATCTGCCGCGCCAAAATAAAAACAGCAATAAAGCTATCAATAGCCCAATTAGTGGATGAGCAATATCTCCCCAAATCCCCAACTCTCTCCATTTCGGCATGGTTCCATCAGACTGCATTAAAAGCGCACGCCCCCAACTTAATTCACGTCCAAACACCAATATATAAAACAACATTCCTGCCTGCCAAATATATTTATCCATTGAAACACGTGTTTTCTTCATGGCCTGCCAACATAAATAAATCCCAACAGCTAGCAAAACTAACTGAAAATTTTCAATAGGCCCGTTTTCACGAGCTGCATTTTGCGGCAAAAACTCTTTAACAATAAATACAAAAGGGATATAAATAATCAGCAACCATAGATGCGGATAAAATCTTTTGTCAAACACTCTATTCCTTCTTCCTTAAAATTAGTACCTGATTAGATATTATAACATCTTTATTCTGCTTTAATCTATAGTAATTGAATCAATATTATTTCAACTGCCAGATAAAGATTATTGGATATCATTTCCTTTTAAAACTCTCCACGCAGTTAATTGACGGGCAGCTTTTATTTTATTTGCCAAAGCATTTGGTATCTCGCTGTTTATTTTATATATTTTTTCAGTATCTGTCCATAAACGATGATTGAAAACAATACCATTATAATCAAACAAACTGGGCCAAATACTGCTGTAAGTGTCACCCTTTTGGCCTACCATTTCTGCCAGAGTGGATATGATCTGCAAATGACAGCCAACTTTATTATCCGCTAGTAAATCTTTATCTACATTCTTGCCATAAAAGATACAGGGAACTACCGATAATGTCTTTAAATCTACCTCTTTGGAAAAGTCAAACCGTTCAGCATGGTCGCCTGTTATTACGAACAGTGTATCCGGTTTATCTGCTTCAACTTTTTCAATAAAATTGCCCATACTTTGATCAGCATACCAGATATGTCCCATTTCATTTAAAGTTTCTTCATCAGAACCCAAACTATCCGGCAATTTTTGTTTTATTTCTTCTTTAGGAAAGCCTTTGGCTACAACGTCTATATTATAAGGCGGATGATTACTTGTCGTTAAAATAATATGGAATGTTCTTTCGTCTTTTTCTTCAGCTATATATTTTTCTACATATTTGAACAATATTTCATCAGGGCATCCCCATGAATTTCCGCCTTCATACTGAAAATCGCCTGCACAATGAAACTCATCAAAATTTTGGGATAAAGTAAATTGTTTTATATCCTGCCAAGCTTCAAACCCGCCATACCAAAAAACTGTTCTATATCCTAAAGCTTTCATAACACTACCGATTCCTGTGCCATATTTTGTTTTATAACTTTCCGGCTGGCTGTTAGGATAAATTCCAGCATCTGCCAGTCCAGTCACGAAACCATTGATCGTAGGCATCGTTCCCGTCCCCTGAGCTAACATAAAATTGGTTTTAAAACAGTTAGGCGTATTGATCAAATTTTGTTCCTTTGTTACTAATCCCAAATCTTTATATTCTGGTAAAAATGGCCATAAAGCATGGCTTTCGCCGATTATAAGCACCACATTCCCCGGCGGCTGCTGCAATTTTGGAACAGCAACAACTTTTTTAAAGGCTTCATCAATATTGTCGGCTGAAGGATTCCCTCCTAATAATTCTATTTTTTGCCGAAGTGCATCCGCACTAATTTCTACATTATTAATTTTTTTTATTTTTCCAGCAATACTTTTAACTCTGTATAATGACTGTCCGTCATCCAATATAGCTTCATTAAGTAAATTGGATTTAAGCCGTTCGGCATTTTCCCAATTTACTGATTTGGCATAACTAAATGCCCCCCCATAACGAACAAATATCCAAAATATTGTCAAAAATATTATTATACCAAAACTATATAACCATCTTTTATTTTTGCTGATAAACTTGATCTTATATGTTCTTGTATCTAAAAATTTGCATAATATCCATGCTAAAATAATCCCACATATAATTGCTGCCGGCAAACGCCATAACAGCTGATATTCATTAACAGCAGTATCTATGATAGCACTGATATCATCATACATACCATTAATAAGCATGATATTGAATCCTGAATTAAAAATTTTATAATAAGGCACTCTTGCAAAAAATAAAACTGTAAATAACACTACTGATAATGAAGAAATTACTTTTCTCAACAAATCAGACGGCCATTTTGTAAATAACAGCTGCGGCAGCGTTGCAAAAACAGCTGATATCAATACTATTATCCCTGTGGTTTTAAGGCTCAACCTCAATCCATACCACAAACAGAGTATAACTTCCCTATAACTGCCATCTTCAAGCTGATAACTATATATGCTGATAAAAACAATTCTAAACAACGTAAATAAAATTGTAAAAAACAAAAACAGCTTTAATTCCTGCTGTAAATTTCTAAAGAACAAACTGAATTTTTCCAACTCGAACCAACTCTCTTAATAATAAACCAGAAAAAGCGGATATCATATCCGCTTTTTTATTATTTATTCAACATTGTATCAGCTGCTGCCACAACCTGCTCTACCGTCATCCTGGACATACACTGCAGATCATCGCAGCTGTGCTTCATTCCGTCTGCACATCCCTGACAAGGCGGTTGTGCCGTAACTATTACAGCATCCTTTGTATAAGGACCATAAAGCTTTGGATTTGACGGTCCATACATAGCAACGATAGGCACATTCTGGCTGATAGCCACATGCATAGGACCGCTGTCATTAGTAATAATCAAACAACAACGGCGCATTGCAGCGGCCAGCCCGCCAATAGCAAAATGTCCTGTAGCAATAATCGGCCGTGTTTGCATATAACCTGTTGCTTCGGCAACCATCTCTTCATCCATTGGCCCGCCAAAAAATACTGTTTTATACCCCTTGGCCGCAAAAATATCTGCAACCTCAGCAAAACGTTCCGGCGGCCAGCGTTTAGTCGGTACGGCGCTGCCAATATTAAAGCCAATCAGTTTATCCTGATCAGTAATATTTTGTTCCTGCCAGAAAAGCTCTGCTTCTAAAAAATGTTCTTCCCCCGGAAAAATTTCCAGACCGTTATTACTCAGATCCTGCACACCTAACTGCTGCAATACATCAAGATACATATCAGCAGCATGCATAGACCTATCCAGCGGCGTAAAAACATCCCAAAAACACTTAAATATTTTATGCGTCGTACCTGTACGCAGTTTAACACTTGTCATCGCATCAATAAAAGAACAGCGCTCGTTAGGATGCAAATTAATGAGCACATCAAAATCAAGTTTGCTTAAATGCCTGGAACAGGCCCATAGAGACAAAATACTGTTGTCACGACCTTTTTTATCTATCGTGACAACTTCATCAAGGTACGGATTAAAAAGCACCACATCTTTTAGTTTTTCATCTACCAGCATAGTAATACGTGCATCAGGTGCAGCTTTACGCAGAGCATGGATAAAAGGCGTCGTTAAAGTCAAATCACCCAAGTGCATTAAAAACGTTACCAGTATCTTCTTGCCATTGAGTTCAACCATTACAGCCTCCTGCTTTTCTCGATATAAACCGCATATACCATCTCAGGTGTTATGTCATACATACAATGCCAGTCGTCACATTCTTTTTTTAAACACCCGGCACATGCAGCCGTACTCAAAATAACCGTCGCGTCATCAGAGCCATACGGGCCGGTCCGATCAGCTTTAGTCGGTCCATACATAGCAATCAAAGGTTTCTTCAACGCTGCTGCAAAATGCAGCGGCCCTGTATCCGCGCTGATAAAAAGCTTACAGCCTTTAATAAGCGCTGCTAATTCGCGCAGACTCGTCTGACCGATCAAATTTATAAGCTGCGCCGGCTTTCCAGTCAACTCCGTAATTTTTTCTCCTTTAGCAGTATCATCAGGTCCACCTGCCAAAACAACACTGCAGCCATCAGCAATGATCATTTTGATCAAACTGGCATAATGCTCTGCCGGCCACTCTTTTGTTTTCCACCTTGCCCCGGGAACAACAACTATATATTCACCCTGCAGCTCATTTTTCTGTAATTTTTCCTGCACGGAAACAGTCTCTTTGGACAAATCAGGCAACGGGAAAACAATTTGCTCTGCCGAAGCGCCTAAATAACGCGCTACATCAAGATAACGCTCAATTACATGATCCTTACTATGTCTGCCGCAGACAGCCTTACTTATCAGTCCGCTGCCTTCACGCATTTCACAATAACCAATGCGATCAGAACAGCCGCTGATAGCTGCAAGCACCGCACTTTTAAACAACCCCTGCATATCTATTACCAGATCAAATTTTTTAGAATGCAATAATCGGCGCATTTCCAGGAAATACGCCAATTTAGCCAGTAAATTCATTTTATTGAACTTTACCTTATCAAAATAAATTATCTCATCAATAACAGGCGGATCAGGTACAAAACCGGCAAACTGCGGATGCACCAGCCATGTTATTTTCGCTTTGGGAAAACGCTGCCGCAAAGCTGCCGCAAAAGGCAGCGTGTGCAAAATATCACCCAATGAACTCATTTTGATCAGTAAAATATTTTTATATTCCATGTATGCCTCTAATAACACTTATTTAAGAAATTATCAGCTTTATAAAGTCCAATAAATTTCCCTTTTCAAACAAATACCCTTTGATCCCGGCGGCCTCTGCCGCTTCTACATCACGTCTCTTATCACCAATCAGAAAAGATTTATCATGATCGATATCATATTCTGCCATAGCCTGTAAAATAAGTCCCGGTTTCGGTTTGCGGCACTCGCAGTCAACAGCATACTCAGCAACGCTGCCAGATGGTAGATGCGGACAATAATAAAACTTTTCTATCCTCCCGCCGCTGTTAGAAACAATATCTGACATATACTGATGCAGTTTTTCCATTTCACCGACCGTATAATAACCTCGTGCTATCCCGCTTTGATTAGTCACGACAAAAACAAGGTACCCGGACTGTGTTAAATAGGTTATTGCCTCCAGCGCGCCTTCTATCCACTCCAGTTCATCGATCTTATATAAATAAGCTTTGTCGATATTCAGCACACCGTCGCGGTCAAAAAAGACTGCCTTATGCGCCATGAGTATAATAACCGCCGCTCTTGTCCAGGATAGCGCAGTATTCAGCAACAGCTTCATTCACGTCAGTAAAACCTCCGTCATACCCTGCCGCCAAAAGATTCGTTGCATCTGCCTGAGTATAGCTCTGATATTTACCTTTTAATACTTCTGGGAACGGCACATATTCCAATTCGCCACTGCCAAAATGTTTCAGTACACCTTTGGCCAAAGTATTAAAAGTATGGGCATGCCCTGTTCCGCAGTTAAAGACCCCGCTGATTTCAGGATGATCCCAGAAGAAGAAATTAACTTTAACAACGTCTTTTACATAAATAAAATCTCTTGTCTGTTCACCGGCACCATAATCTCCGTAAGCATCAAATAATTTAACCTTTTTCTCTGCCAGCCATTGATTATACATCTGGAAAACCATAGATGCCATTTTACCCTTATGATTTTCCTGCGGACCATAAACATTGAAATAGCGCAGGCCGACTAACTGACTGTTGGTCTTGCCAAAATAACGACGGACATAATTATCAAAAAACAATTTGGAAAACGCATAAACATTTAAAGCTTCCTCACAGGCAGGCTCTTCACGAAATCCGTTTGTACCGCTGCCGTAAGTGGAAGCCGACGACGCATAAATCATCTGTATCTTACGGTCAACTGCAAAATGCATCAGATTTTTCGTATATTCAAAGTTATTCTGCATCATATATTTGCCATTATATTCCATCGTATCAGAGCAGGCGCCTTCGTGGAAAATAACATCAACATTCTCATGAGCAAATTTACCAGCCTTTAAGGCCTCAGAAAAATCCACTTTATCCATATAATCCATGACCTTCAGTCCCTGGATGTTTTTAAATTTGACCATATTAGTCAGATTATCCACAACTAAAATATCATCGCGTCCGCGATCATTTAAGCCTTTAACGATATTACTGCCGATAAAACCTGCACCGCCGGTTACAATAATCATAGTTTGCCCTCCTTCACAAATTGAGCTATCTGCTCCACAATACCAGTCGTCGAATAGCCATCCTCAAAATCAATGATCCTGACTTCGCCTGCATATTCCCTTCCGGCAACTTCCTCAGGTTTATAATCACCGCCCTTGACTAAAATATCAGGACGTATTTTTTCAATCAATTCCGTCGGTGTGTCCTGTTCAAACAATACCACTGCGTCAACACAAGCCAGTGCCGCTAAAACGCGCGCACGGTCAAGCTCATGTACTAAAGGTCTGACATCACCTTTCAGTTTCCGTACCGAAGTATCAGAATTCAACCCAACGACTAAATGCCTGCCAAGCCTGGCCGCTTTTTCCAAATAGCTGACATGCCCTACATGCAGAATGTCAAAACACCCATTGGTAAAAACTATTTTTTCCCCGCAGGATCTCCAGGTTTTAGCCAAAGATTCTATCTCGGACCAGCTCAAAGTTCTATAACCGCGGCCCTGTTTACGCTCTTCCGTCAGCAGATCCTTTAAAAGTTCCTCCCGATGCACAGGATACGTACCAACTTTTGCTACAACTATACCTGCAGCACGATTAGCCATAAATACTGTATCCTGTAAGGCAAGCTTCCCGGCAGCGCCTGCCAAAAGCGTTGCCGCTACGGTGTCACCGGCACCTGAAACATCGAATACCTCTTGTGCCGTAGCCGGGTCATTAATCACCAGTCCATCCAAACCGGCTAAAGTCATCCCCCGCTCACTGCGGGTGACCACAACATTTTTGATCTCATATTTTTCCCGGGCATTTTGGGCCAGACGCAGAACCTCTTCATCCTCATTAGGAACGAGTTCTCCAGCCGCCTCGCACATTTCCTTTAAATTTGGAGTAATGAAATCACAGCCCCGATATTTATTCCAGTCAGCCCCCTTGGGGTCAATAAGCACCGGCACCTGATACTGATGCGCAGCCGCGATCACCCACTGCACAAAATTATCCGAACAGACACCTTTGGCATAATCAGAAACAATCACACCGTCCAATCCAGCTTCCAGTAAATTCTGGAGCCATAATGATAAGGCCTCTGTTTCTTCCGGAAACAAATCTCCTGTTTCTTCAAAATCCAGGCGCAGCATCTGCTGCTGCGCTCCCAAGATACGCATCTTCGTGATCGTTTCACGCTGCTGCGACTTGATCAAACCACTGTAATCGATACCTTTTTCGGCCATCATAGCTTCCAGTACTTCTCTGTTGTTATCGGCCCCGGTAACGCCACCCATAAAAACCCTGCATTCTAAATGTGCCAGGTTTGCAGCTACATTTGCGGCACCGCCCAAAACAGACTTTATGCGTTTGACCTTATTAACAGGCACAGGAGCCTCCGGAGAAATACGCTTGACCTCTCCATAAAAATAACGGTCGAGCATAACGTCCCCAATCACAGCAATTTTTAAATTTTGGATATGTTCAGCTAAAAAAGCAGTACATGACAAATTCGTCACTTTATTCACCATCCACCAATTCGCACAGAATATGGCCAATCAAAATATGTATTTCCTGCGCCCGAGCCGTAACCGGGCAGGGAACAGCCATGCAGATATCACAGACCTCTGCCATCTTGCCACCCCCCTGAGCCGTCATTCCGATGCACTGTATCCCTTTAGTTTTGGCAACATCAATAGCTGCCAACACATTTTTACTGTTACCCGAAGTTGATAATCCGACCAAGACATCACCGGCACTTCCTAATGCCTGCACCTGCCTTGCAAAAACAGTATCGTAACCATAGTCGTTAGCTACCGCGGTCAAAATAGAAGTATCTACGGTCAAAGCTATAGCCGGCAGACCGTTGCGCTCCTTTTGAAAGCGTCCTACGAATTCAGCCGCCAAATGCTGACTGTCGGCAGCACTGCCGCCGTTGCCGCAAAACAAAACCTTCTTGCCGTTTTGCAAAGCACGTCGAATAATTTCCGCACTTTCTGCAACCTGCTCTAAAATTCTGCTTTCTGCAACCTGCTGTGCCAAAGTAATATGTTCAGCAAAACGCTGTTTAATGATTTCCATATTTCACCTGCTTCACCAATTAAGGAAGTTATAACGTACTCTGAAAGTATTGCCATGATCTTTTCTGTGATCCTGCTCATATTCAAATTCAATGGCCCAGCAGCAGAACCTGTGCGTCCATCTGTAATTTGTTTCATAATTACTATGCTTGCCCAAATCATAACGGTTGACAATCGTAAAAGTATTTTTATCATCAAGTTTAAAGCTCAGTCCGTTACGAAGCTCCCTGCCCATATCAGGCTGTCCATAATCATAGAGATTGCTTGTTCTGTCCTCACGGTAATAGCCGACCCAGGTATCCCATTTCGGAGCCAGCTTTTGGCCTAAAGTTGCATAATACATCATTGTGGACTGCGTTTCATCAGTATAGCTTTCTGTTACCCACTTTTTACCTACAGTCAGATCAAGGAAGGTATTTTTACTGTTGAACAGATAAATCCGGTCATGATTCAAATAAGCAGCATACTCTGTATGCCAGCTTTTGATACTGCTCTTTTCGTTACGCCATAAACCATGAGTAATATACGCACTGTATGTCAACGGCAAATTATCGATCAAACGATGGTTTTTATAATATAAGCCGATATCTCTTTCTTTGCGGATCCATTCATCATCTTCTTCATCCCAGCCGTCCTGAAACTTTATATTAAAGTTACGCTCATCGTGATTGATGCCGTACATGGGCTTATAACCGGCCTTAGAATAATAAGCCAGATCGGCATAAAAATCTGTTTTCGGACCTAAATTATAATCGACCTGCAGTTTAGCATACATTCCGTTATCGCTGCCGTCATACCCGATACGCGGCATTATTCTATTTTCACTCTCACCATCTAATCTATTGACCCATAAATCACGCGAGTAGATATGCTTGCCTTTGGCATAAACCTTAACATCTCTGGCGACCATTTTTTCTTTGGGATAAATCTCAAAAGTTTTTGCCGTTATAAGCAAACAAGGGTCATGCTCCACAGCCGGACAGCGTGTTGTCTGTCCACCCTCGTCCACAACTATTTTATCCGGATAAATCGTTGCATGAGGTGCTTTAAAATAGTCTTTGGCACCTTTGCCGTCAATTTGCTTGATCTCACCAGTCTTGGAATTAAAATTATAATGGACCCATTCCCCATTCATGGTAGTATCCGGCTCCTGCAGTGTTCCGCCCTGCTTGAGCCAGACATCCCCGGTCTTCATATTACCTTCGGCCCTGGTAGTCAGAATAGTTTCATCCCCCTGCACTATCTTGACATTACCTTCAGCAAAAAAGTCTCCGCTGCCCTGGTCATATGTAGCACTGTCACTCCATAAGGTTATCGGCATCGGCTCAGCAGACTCCGCCTGTTTCTTCTTCTTGCTCTTATCTTTAATTACACCAGCTTCCCGCTCCTGCTTCTGTTCCTGAAAATCAGGCGCAGCATAACGCGAATCACCGGTAACATAGTCGTCGGCAAAAGCTGCCTGTGATACTGCTAAACTCATTAAGCAAGCAGTTGCTAAGACTTTCTTCTTCATGCTTTCTCTCCTCAGTCAAATTTATCATTTATAAAAAAGCATACAAATATCCACTACATATTATATCACAATTTTAAATAAAAAACCCGCCACTAAGGCGGGTTTTACTGATAATTCAAATTTTATTTTCCCTGATAAACCATCCCCTGGATAGTAGTATCTTCCATAGTCTGTACATAAGTGGTAGAACCAACGGGAATGACAACTGCTTTACCGGTAACAAAGGCACCGCCTAAAGCACCGATAGGCCCTAAAACGATCATGCCGCCGATTGCCGCTCCTGCTGCACCGGCTGCAGTCTTAGCCTCCTGTTTAGCCAGATCGCCGATATAGACCGGAACCTTAGTTCCGTCAAGAGCATAAACATGAGTAAAATCTACGTCAATACGGGCATCACGGCCAAAGCTGCGCGGCTGTACAACCTTTTTGATAGTACCTTCTCCTAAAGCACCTTTAGGAAGTACCAGCACATCATTCACATAAACATTGTCAGCAATTTTAAAATGCACAGGTTCACCGGCTTTGTCTTCTCTGCTGCTCAGTTCCTCAGTAAATTCTACTTTAATCACAGAATCCTTAGGTAAAGTAACGCTTTCAACAGAAATCACACCATCGGTAAAAGCGATATTCGCCAAAGCTTCCAATCTGGAAGAAAGAGAGCCTTCATCAATTTTGCCGTTAAGCATCATTTCTACTGCCTCGATACGGGTCTTGGCAGGACCACCGGACATACTTTCATTAAACTGCCATTCAATAGCGTTGAGTTTAGTTAAAAACCCGGCTTCATTACTGGCAGGGCTGCCTTTAAGATAATCATACAGGTTATCAATACGATCTAAAATAGCGTCGCTGGTAACAGTACCATAAACATCATCTTCCAAACTATCCATACGGCCGACCAATGCACCTGCCTGCTCAGTACCATATAACATCTTTTCCATCGCGGAAATTTTATCAGTAGCAGACATTTGTGTCACTGCTGCCGCAGCCGGTACAGCGCCGCCCAAATCATCAGCATTCATGGCAAAACCAGGCGCAACTGATGTTACACAGAAAACCAAAGTCAAAAGCAAAGTAAGGAGTCGTCTTTTCATTACAATACCTCCGTTATTTATTATTTTTATGAAGCTATTATACCATATAAAGTGCGTAAAAAAAATAGGCGACCACAAGATAATGTGGTCACGCCTTTATTTTTTATAATTATTTAACACTTCTGTCACAGATTCAGTTATTTCATCCATTTTCGCAAACCTTCTTCTATGCTGAGCACGCTTAGACGGCTTCAGCTCTTCCATAGACTTGCGGTATTCTTCTATCGGCATTTCAAAAAAACGCTGATCTTTACATGCCTGCCCTTCGCATTCCTGCCAGAAATCATCCAGCGAGGTTTTTAATTTACGGTCAATGCGCACATGGTTCATTGCATAATATCCGGCATTAGAAACCGCATATAAATGCTTACAGCCCAATCCTGCCGCTACATTCCTGATACCATAGAAAATCAGATTTTTAGTACGGTAACCAAAAAAAGCTTTGGTCAGACCTTTTATGATCTCACTGCCGTTAGGCGTTCCCTGTAACGCGCCTATCCACAGCGACATTTCATTATCTTCCGGTGACGGCGCCAGCCAAAACATAATTTGGTACAGCTCGTCTGCACCCAACGAAAGCACCAGCGAAAGGCACCCTTCCTTACGCTGTCCTCCATGAAACCACAGCTCCATTACCAACGGCTGCTCTTCATATGTATCTTCCCACAACCTGATACGTTCGCCATTAACATATAATTTTGCTATAGCTTCATCGTTAAATATATTTTCCATATATTCAATATGATTCTTTACAATGGCAATACGCTCATCCCAGGTAGAACCCTTATAAAAAAACGCACGGGTAGTTTGTTCCACAAAGGAAGTTGTATGTTTGAGCATCTCTCTACGCAAAGGAGTCGTTTGAAAAAAATCCAATAAAGCTCCAATCTGACTTTTATGTAAACCACATCTTATTCTAAAAACAATATATCTTTTTCTTTCTTTAAGCTTTTTTACATTGTATAGATCATGCCCAATATATTTTAAAAATTTTTTATCCATTACTACCTCTCCAGTTATATCGTTGAACATATTATATCACAGTTTTCAGTAAATCAGAAAAAGCATTCTGCAATATTTCTATTACAATGCCATTATCAAATTACTATTATTACAGTCAATCATAAAAAAACGACCGCCAAAGCGGTCGTTTTTAGAGCTCTTAAATTTAGAAAGTAAAGGTCACGTCAGTCCACAGCCTTTTATCTTTCAAGCTGCTGCCTTCACTGGTAACAGTTTTGGCTTTGGTATCATAATAGGCCAAAGTAGCAACGATGTTTTTAGCAACAGCGTAGTTTGCGCCTACTGCATAACCTTTAAAGCCTGTATTCCAGAAAGTATTGGCATCGGTAGTATGTTCCCAATAAGTGCCTTCGCCCTGATCATAGTAACGGGCAAAAATACCATAAGACCCGGCATCAGATGCCTGAGCGCCTTTATAATTCAAACCAACGGTCCAGCCATCGTCGTCAGAATTTCTTTCACCGTCCCAGTTAGAATTGAGGTACATACCAGAAAGTGTCAGATCATTATTAAAGTTATATTCTGCACCAACATGCCAGATCCCGTCATCTTTACCAGAATCTCTGCCCATAACATCCTGGAACTTCACATAACCGGCAGCCAGGTTCAGCGAATCGCCAAGATTACCGGAAACCTCACCGCCGTAATATCTGTTAGCGATTGTTTTAGTTGCAATAACATTATTGACATCGAAATCAGTATCGTCGGAAGCCTTACCCATATAAGCTTTAACTTTAATACGGTCGCCATAGGTAGCAACCAGGCCGTCAGCCTGGGCATCCATAATATTGCCGTCTGCCAGGAAGGCATCGATACGGCCTGCCTGCAAGCCAACGCCACCAACGCGGCCATTGACATAAGCACGTTTAAAATCTGTGCCCTCATCACCCTGATCATTGCTGAAGTCCTGAATATTCTGGATCATAGCCGTGTAAGTCCAGTCATCATTGATCTGACCATTCAGCCACAAACGGCTACGCAAGTCAGAATCATATTTGCTGCCCTGATTAGCTTTTGCTTTTTGGTCAACATAGCGGGCACGAATTTCACCAGTGATTTTTACATTATCTGATTTCTTTTCAAGACCGGCAACACGCACGCCTAAAGAATCAAGCTCATCGGCAAATTCAGCTGCCAGACGATCTACATTAGCGCCTTTAGCCATAGCTTTGGCTACGATCTGTGCCATTTCATAACGGGTCATCAAACGATCGCCGCCGAAAGTTCCATTAGGATAACCGTCAATAATACCTTCTGCCGCCAGTTTATTGACAGCATCATAAGCCCAGCTGTTTGCCGGCACATCAGAAAACGGATTAGCTGCGTAAGCCGAAGCAGTTACGCCTAAAGCCATCGCCATACCTAAAACTACAGATTTGTTCATTTTCTATTCCTCCTCAGGAAAGATATTTTCTGCAGTCAGTAAATTCCAAACAGAAATCAACAACATTTCGGACAAGTCACCTTGTTACCTCTTCCGTCTGCTGCCGCCTGCTCCTGAAATCTATCGGCTACGTCACCTATCTTAAACCCCGTCAACCCCAGATGCAAATTAGCTTAATTGCAAAAAAGTTTAACTTTAAACAAGTTAATGGAATAAAAAAATTTAAGAAAGCTTTATTGAAACAAATTCAGGCAGCAGATCATCTTCAACCAATCTCAGCATAAAATAAAAGAAAGCGGACGCATACGCGTCCGCTTAAGTCTCTAAGTTAATCTTAGAAAGTAACGATCAATTGAGACCACAAGGTTTTCATTTTGTCGTCAGAATAGGTTTGTTTCAGATCATAGTATTCGATACCGGCGATCATGTTTTTAGCAACAGTATAGTAACCAGCTACGCTGTAACCTTTGAAGCCTTCACCGGAATAGGTCGGGCCATATTCACCGTTCATGGTGTGTTGGATAGCAGTGCCTGCAGCCTGTTGATAGTATTTAGCAACTAAGCCCACAGAACCCGGTTTGGAAGCTTTAGCGCCGCCCAAAGTACCGGTAACTACAAAGCCGTCTTTATCGCCGTCAAGATCTTCAACATCAGATCTCAAGTACATAACGCCCAGAGACGCTTTATCGCTGAAGTTATAAGTTGCGCCAACGTTCCAGATGCTGTCGTCGTCGCTGGTGATAGGAGTAGCATCACCTTCAAATTTAGTCCAGCCGGCTTCTGCATTTAAAGCGCCGATTTTACCATTAACGCGTGCGCCATAAATTTTATCGAAGCCCCAGTTTTTGAAAGAGTTGGTCGGTTTGCCATAGAAGGCTTCCAATTTCACTTCTTTACCGAAAGTCAGGTTTACACCATCATAACGGGTATCATAGATATTACCATCTGCAAGGTTCAGGTTCTGACGACCTGCAGAAACGCCTACAGCACCGATTTTACCTACAACGTAAGCACGTTGGAATTCAGTGCCTTCATTGCCGATATCATCTGCTAAATTCTCGTCATTTTGCAGCATGCCAACATATTTCCAGTCGTCATTGATTTGACCGTTGATGGAAATACGGGAACGCAGTTTGGAACGATAACCGTCGATATCGCCGGAATAATCAGTGTAGTCATAACGTACCTGACCAGTGATTCTAACGTTATCAGATTTTTTCTCCAAAGCTGCAACGCGTACGCCAAGGCTGTCCAGCTCGTCAGCAAATTCAGCTGCCAAACGGTCTACGTTAGCGCCTTTTGCCATTGCTTTTGCTACGATTTGAGCCATTTCGTAACGGGTCATCAGGCGATCACCACCAAAAGTGCCGTTGCCATAACCGTCAACGATACCAGCTGAAGCCAGTTTGTTTACAGAGTCATACGCCCAATGGCCTGCCGGCACATCGGAGAAGGGGTTTGCAGCATAGGCAGAAGCAGTTACGCCCAATGCCATTGCCATTGCAAGTACTAAAGATTTTTTCATGTTTCTTTCCTCCTCGGAAATTTATTAAGCCAAGTTTTTCAGCTCATAACAATTTCCTAAGGAATGCGCCATACGAGTTACCTAGTTTCCTCTACGGCCATCCGCTTTTCAATTATTATAAACTTTAAAAACTATAAGCTTTAGTTTATTTTAGCGTGCGTTTCTAGTTTTTGCAATACTATTTTATATTTATCTAATTTAACTAAAAATCAGTAAATTCCACTTTTCTTTTGCTTTTGATAATAATAAATCGCCTATATTTTAAAATCCATTTTTTCCGCTTTATGTATTCTCTTGAAAAAAATTTTCTTACTTGTTCCAAAGTATACAAAAACGGCCGCATATGCGGCCGTTTTTAGTTCAGATTATTTAATTAACTGCAAAAATCTGTCTTAGAAAGTGATCGTCAGATCAGTCCACATGATTTTGTCTTTATCACTGGTATCAAATTTAGATTTAGTATCATAGTAAGCAGCAGTTAAAACCATATTTTTAGCAACAGTATAATTTGCACCTACACCATAACCTTTAAAACCTTGTCCGTCAAAGGTATTAGCATCAGTAGTATGAGCAATATAGGTTTGTCCGCCTAAATCATAATAGTTGGCAAACAGGCCCCAGGAACCTTTTTTAGCCGCTTCCGCACCCTTGAAGGTCAACCCTACAGTCCAGCCGTCATCATCAAGGCCGTCAAGATCAACATCATGATAGCTCATATCGCCTTTAAGGTACATGGCATTCAAAGCAAAATCGCCAAACTCAGTACCGGCACCTACGAACCAGATTGCATTATCAAGTTTACTGTTTTTAGCTAAAATGTCTTTAAAGTTATAGTAACCTGCAGATGCGTTGAATTTACCGAAATCAGCAACTACAGCGCCGCCGGCATAGCTGCCGCCGGTAGTTCCGGAAACGCCCAGCTTATCGAGATCGTCAGTTGCCTTACCAGCGGCACCAATGATCTTGATTTTATCGCCGTAAGAAACTTCCACGCCATCAGCACGATTATCATAGATATTACCGTCAGCAAAGAATGCATTGTAACGGCCGGCAGTTACATCCATACCGCCGAGTCGGCCTTCCAGATAGGCACGTTGGAAATCAGTGCTTTCGTCACCGGAATCAGTAGACAGATCCTGCGTGTTCTGCAGCATACCGGTATATTTCCAGCCGTCATTGATCTGACCTGTGATCCAGATACGGGAACGCAAAGTGCTTTCATAATCGTTGGAAATGCTGCCTTTACCTTCATGGTTAGCATACAAAGCACGGAACTCACCTGTAATTTTAACATTATCAGATTTTTTCTCCAAAGCTGCAACACGTACGCCAAGACTGTCCAGTTCGTCAGCAAATTCAGCTGCCAAACGATCTACGTTAGCGCCTTTTGCCATTGCTTTTGCTACGATTTGTGCCATTTCATAACGGGTCATCAGGCGATCGCCACCAAAAGTGCCGTTGCCATAACCGTCAACGATACCAGCTGCTGCCAGCTTGTTTACGGAATCATACGCCCAATGGCCTGCAGGCACATCGGAAAAGGGATTGGCAGCATAGGCAGAAGCAGTTACGCCCAAAGCCATTGCCATTGCAAGTACTAAAGATTTTTTCATGTTTCTTTCCTCCTCGGAAATTTATTAAGCTTATAAAGACTTTGCGCTCAAATAAATAATTCCGAATCTCCTTTAGTGCGAGTTGCCTTGTTTCCTCTACTTACGGAAATCCATTTCATTATTTTTTGATCTAAAAGTATAAGCTTTTATATATTCTAAACACTGGCCTTCCTTTTTGCAAGGTTAATTGCTATTTATTTATTTTAAGTGAAAATCAGTAAATTCATCATTTTATAAGTTTTTAATTATTTTTTCTGCCAATATCCCATAATTTTATTTTTTAAAATTGTATTATTACACCAAAAATTATTTTCGCCCATCCTATCTCTATTCTTATAAAATAAGGCCATTGTATATAACAAATGAATTATGTTAGAATAAGTAAATTACGAATATAAAGGAGGTCCTAAAATGAAAAAAACGCTACTTACAGCAGGTATCATCCTGGCAGCCTGCCTGCCTTCATTCAGCTCCGAAGCCTCAAATAATATTATTCCGACACCCTCTCGAAACAGCTATTATCAAAACATCAGCAGTTATACGAACATAACCATGGGCATGGCCGATAGGGAACGCAAAGAACAGGAAGCCTGGAACCGCGAAAAGGAACGGCGCGGCAAAGAATATGAATCCGACAAGCAAGAGCGCCGGGACCGTGAACGCTGGGAACGTCAGGAAGAGAAAAAACGCACAGAGGAAAACCGTCACCATAAAAAAGACAAAAAACGTAAGAATGACAGTGATTTTGAACGTCAGCGCAAATGGAAATTCGACCCTTCTCAATCGGGAGGAGAAGGCGACTGACAGCAGGAACTAAAAAAGGGGCAGCTGATCTATGATCAGCTGCCCCTTTCAATAATAAGCCTATTTAAATTGGGTCACCTTTTTCAAATAACTGCGTACAGTCTTGGCAAATTCTTCGCTCTTCCAATCACTGCGTACAGTCAAAATCTCTTCAATTTCCATATCGTCAGAATACTTTTTAACATAATATCTGCCGGTAACTTTGTTCAAAAATGCAAACTCACCGCTCATATCCAGCTTCAAAGTAGGCTCGCGACGGGGAAACAAAGCTTTGTCATCCAGTTTATCAAGCGACATGGCAATAACGATATCCGCACCGCTTTCACGGGCAATACGTTCCAGGTTGGCTTTACTGAAATCAGAAATATTCCTGCTGCCTACTGCCTTATCCACAACATCCTCGGCAATCATATCAAACTCAGGAAACTTAAACGTATCCATGATCTCTTCCATGTAAATCATACTTGCAGTAGTGTTATCTTCTACATGGTTAGCCAGCGGGACAACAGCCAATTTTGCGGCTTCAGCCTTACCTGCTGCCGGCAGTACAAAACAAACAGCCAAAACAGCCATTAGTACAAAATTCATAATTTTTTTCATTAAAGAGCCTCCTCTATACCAGATTAGATGTCTACTCTGAACATCTTAGCACATTTTAACTGTAAAAAACAAGAGGAGATACAAATTTGCTTTTTTCACAAGAACCTTTGTTAAATTTTATTACGTTTACTTTAAAAATATAAATGATAAAAAATAACGTCAGCCATTAAGGCTGACGTTATTTTTTATCAAACTACAGGTTATTTCCCCGCAACCTTTTTAAAGGCATTACGCACTACATTCTGCAACACTTCATGTTCCCAGTCACCGCGCACCGTAACGGCTTCCTCGATCGTTCTGGTATCACGCAGGTCTTTATAATAATAAGCACCGGTAACAGTATTCAGCGAAGCAAATTTGCCGCGCAGATCCATTTTCAAAGTTGCTTCTTTACGCTGCGGCATCCGCTTAGCATCCAGTTTGTCCAGCTGCATAGCCACTACAACGTCAGCGCCGGTAGCCTGAGCGACCTTCTCTAAAGCAGCTTTGCTGTAATCAGCAAGGCCATTTTCACTGCCGATAGCTTCCAGCACTACATCCTCACCCAAAAGGTCAAATTCAGGATAACGGAACAGCGCCAAAGCTTCCTGCATGTAAATGGTACCGGCCAGTTCATCGCCGGCAACATGATTAGCCAACGGCACAACGGCTACTTTAGCCGCTTCGGCCTTACCGCCTAACGGCAGAGCAAAGCAAACCGTGACTAACGCCAAAAGCACATAATTAAAGATTTTTTTCATTATTTACCTCCTTCAGTAAAAAGCATCTGAAGATATCTTAACACATTTCCGAAAAATCAAAAACTGTTTTGTTGAAAAAAGCGGCTGCCTAAGCAGCCGCTTTTAAATTTACAGTATCTAATTCAGTTAAATTAGAAAGTGAAAGTCAGGTCAGTCCAAATGATTTTGTCTTTAGCAGACTCACCAAATTTGTCAGCCAATTTAGATTTTGTATCATAGTAAGCTGCAGTAAATACCATATTTTTAGCAACAGTATAATTAGCACCTACACCATAACCTTTAAAACCAGTCATACCAAAAGTATTGGCATCAGTAGTATGGGCAACATAGGTTTGTGCGCCCTGGTCATAGTAATTAGCAAACAGACCATAGGAACCAGCTTTATCAGCTTCTGCACCCTTCCAAGTCAAGCCAACAGTCCAACCATCATCATCAAGGGCTTTATCGATATCACTGCTGCTAACTCCTTCAGCACTTGCATCACCTTTCAGGTACATAGCATTCAAACCGAAATCACCGAAAGAAGTACCGGCACCAACAAACCAGATAGCGTTATCAATATTGCTGTTTTTCGCACCCATATCTTTGAAATTATAATAACCAGCAGTAGCATTTACAGCACCAAAGTCAGCTGTGATTTCACCACCGGCATAATTCCCACCAGTTTTCACATCATAACTATCAGGATGTCCTTTGAAACCAGGAAGTACTGTAATGTCATCAGTTGCTTTACCAGCAGCTAACATTACCTTTACTTTATCACCATAGGCAAGTTCAACACCATCAGCACGGGTATCATAAATATTACCGTTAGCAAAGAAAGCATTATAACGACCAGCAGTTACGGCCATACCGCCTAATTTACCCTGTACATAAGCGCGCTGGAAAGAAGTATCTTCGTTGCCTTCGTCGTCAGAAAAGTCTTGTGTGTTTTGGATCATGCCAGTATATTTCCAGTCTTCGTTAACCTGACCAGTAATCCAGATACGGGAACGCAGATCAGAGTCATAAGAATGACCAAGCAATCCACTACCATCATGATCTGCGTAACGGAAACGAGCTTCACCGGTGATTTTAACGTTGTCAGATTTTTTCTCCAAAGCTGCAACGCGAACACCAAGGCTATCCAGTTCATCAGCAAATTCAGCTGCCAAACGATCTACGTTAGCGCCTTTTGCCATTGCTTTAGCAACGATTTGAGCCATTTCGTAACGGGTCATCAGACGATCGCCACCGAAAGTGCCGTTGCCATAACCGTCAACGATACCAGCTGCTGCCAGTTTGTTTACGGAATCATATGCCCAATGGCCTGCCGGCACATCGGAGAAGGGGTTTGCAGCATAGGCAGAAGCAGTTACGCCCAAAGCCATAGCCATTGCTAATACTAAAGATTTTTTCATTGTTATTCCTCCTCAGGAAATTATTAAGTTTATAATTTTGCTGTTTTAGAATAACTTCTTTAGCAAGCATTGCGGCGAGTTGCCTTGTTTCCTCTGCAAATCCAACTATAAAGATTATTCCTTAATCAACTGATTATAAACTTAATTTATTTTACCGTATTTTCACTAATTTGACAAGTATTTTTTATTTTTATGCAGCAAAAATGTAATCTGATTTTCTTTTCATCTTTTATTATGCAATTTTATAAATCATAATTATAAATCGAACTTATAAATATAATAATTAAAACCGCCAATCATAAAGATTGCCGGTTTTAGAAATACTATTAAAATTTAGCAACTTTTTTCAATTCGCGAATCACATGGTTACGGAATTCATTGTGTTCATAATCAGTACGAGCGATAACCGGGTATTCGACCAGTTCCTCATCATTAACACGGTCTTTTGTGACCTTACCGGTAATACCGTTGACATACATGATACGGGCTTTGATTTTAAATTTATAATAATCTTCAATCATACCCATCTGAGGCTCCAGGCTCAGTTCATCCAGGCTCATCATCAAGGCCATATCAGCGCCTGTTTTAGCCATGATACGTTTGAGCATAGCTTCATCAGGACCATTTTTACCAACTACAGCATAATTTTCTTCCTTCAAAACTTTGTCAAGCACAGCATCATCAACCATATCAAATTCGGGGAATTTGAAATAATCCATACATTCATTAAAGAAAACCTGACCGGAAAGCTCATCATCCGCTACATTATTTGCCAACGGCAGAACAGCTATTTTAGCAGCTTCAGCTTTACCAAAAACGGGAACAGTAAAACCAACCACAACTAAAGCCAGCAATAAATAACGCAGAATATTTTTCATTAAATATAACCTCCTTCAAATAACTATCAATTATAAGTTATTTTATCATAAAACAAACAAAAAAAACAGAGTCAAAGCAGATAATACGACAATTATTATAATAAATATAGAATAATACATTCAATGATTTTGATTCCAAGATATAAAAAAGGGCGATCATAAGATCGCCCTTGGAGAAGCAGATTCACTAAAATTAGAAAGTGAAGACAACTTCAGACCAGATAGTTTTGTCGCTAGGTTTGCTACCAGTGTAGTTGTCTTTAGCGTCGAAATCAGAATATTCAACAGCAGCTACAATGTTTTTAGCAAAAGTGTAATTAACACCAAGCATGTACCCTTTGAAACCATATTTACCGAAGTCATTAGCCAAATCGGTGTTCATACCATGATGGATGTAAGTGCCAGCGCCCTGATCATAGTATTTAGCATAAACGCCATAAGAACCAACTTTAGCAGCTTTAGCGCCTTTATAAGTCAACCCGATTACATAACCATCATCGTCAACTTTTACACTTTTAATCTTATCAACATCAGAGCTCAAATAGGTAGCGTCAACTGTGAAGTCACCGAATTTGTAGTCAGCGCCAACATACCAGATTTTATCATCTTGAGCCAATTTAACAACATCATCAGCTTTGACATAACCAGCATTCAAACCAAGGTTACCAATTTCTCCGCCCAAAGTAGCTGCCAAATATTTGTCAGCTTTTTTGCCGCCTTTCTTATCATTAACATAGTCATAATGACCGCTGGAGATTTTACCATATTGGAAACCAACTTTTAAATCTTTACCAAAGCCCAGTTTTACAGCATCGGTACGGTTGCTGAGAATGTTACCTACTCCCAATCCCAAAGCAGTGTTATTACGACCAGCTTCTACTTTAACGCCACCGATACGACCGGTAACGAAAGCGCGTTGAAAATCAGTGCTTTCATCGCCTTCATCGTTAATAAGGTCTTGTTCGTTTTGCAACATACCAACATATTTCCAGTCTTCGTTGATCTGGCCGTTGATCCAGATACGGGAACGCAATTTGCTGGTAGCATTAGTTTTCTTATTCCACTCGCCGCTATGACCTTTATCATAGGATTGATAATGAGCACGGATCTGAGCATTGATTTTTACGTTGTCGGATTTTTTCTCCAAAGCTGCAACGCGTACGCCAAGGCTGTCCAGCTCGTCAGCAAATTCAGCTGCCAAACGGTCTACGTTAGCGCCTTTTGCCATTGCTTTAGCAACGATTTGAGCCATTTCGTAACGGGTCATCAGACGATCGCCACCGAAAGTGCCGTTGCCATAACCGTCAACGATACCAGCTGCTGCCAGTTTGTTTACGGAATCATATGCCCAATGGCCTGCCGGCACATCGGAGAAGGGGTTTGCAGCATAGGCAGAAGCAGTTACGCCCAAAGCCATAGCCATTGCTAATACTAAAGATTTTTTCATTGTTATTTCCTCCTTCGGAAATGTTTTATTTTTATAAAACGTCCCGGAAAGGAATCTGTGCGCATCAGTTTGCTTCATGCGAGTTACCTAGTTTCCTCTACTCGGCGCACTGCTTTGCTTCGATACTTTCCTCAACGCATTATAAACAGGTTAAAAAAACAATTATTATCCTATATATAATTCATTGTTTGGACATATTTTACATTATTTTCAGAATTATTGCAAGTTATTTTGTTAAAAATATAACTAATGATTGTATTTTTCTTTATTTTCGGATAATTCGCTGTTTTTACCAAAGCGTTACCGCGTCCTGTTTGCCAACGAAAAATTATTTTTACAGGCTATGCTTTTATAAATTACTTATTTGCAGCTGTACTACCGTATCTGCAGGCTATTTTCAACATATTTAAAAAGTTTTTAAATCTAATTGCTACTGCTATTTTCCGCAGAAATAGGTTAAACTATAGATACAGAAACTTATCTGCACAGGGTGAATTTTTTAAACTTCTCCCGGGTAAATACCTGTACTAAAAAACCTTTTAATAAGGAGGGATATTGTATGAAAAAACAAGAATTATCGTGGAAGGCCGGCGGCCAGCAGGGCGAAGGCTTAGAGAGCCTGGGTGAGATTTTCGCCGCAGCTTTATGCTCTCTGGGCTATGACGTGTATGGTTACCGTCAGTTTTCGTCCCGGATCAAGGGCGGCCACACCAGCTATAAGCTGCGTATCGCCAACCATCCGGTAGCTACGATCGCCAGCAGCTGCAATCTGCTGATCGCGATGGACCCGGACACACTGGAAGTGGATGCGCCTGAACTGACGGCCGAAGGCATTTTAGTTACCGATGCTGCCTGGCTGGAAGGTAAAAAGCCAAAGGTACGCACTGTTGCTCTATCCTGGAACGAATTGAGCAAAGCAGACGGTAAAACACTGCCGAAAAACATTCTGGCTTTAGGCATCACCGCCGCTTTACTGGGCATCGATACTGCCAAACTGCTGCCGCTGCTGGAAAAACAATACGGCCGCAAAGGCGCCGAGGTCATGGAGACAAACCGCCTGGCACTGGAAACAGGCTACGAATATATTAAAAATAATTATCATGATCTGCTGGCAGCCTTTACGATGCCGGAGCTGGAAAATCCACAGCCGAAGCTGTTTATGCTGGGCAATGAAGCAGTCGCTCTGGGGGCTTTGACCTCGGGCGCCAAATTCATGTCGGCCTATCCGATAACTCCCTCTTCAGAAATTATGGAATATATGGTAAAATACGCACCTGCCGAAGGCGGCGTGATGCTGCAGACGGAAGACGAGATCTCGGCCTGCACGATGGCGATCGGCGCAGCTTATGCCGGCGCCCGCGCTTTTACTGCGACAGCAGGCCCAGGCTTATCGCTGATGGCGGAAGCAATCGGCCTGGCGGAAATGACAGAGACCCCGCTGGTCGTGATCGATACACAGAGAGGCGGCCCCAGTACCGGCCTGCCGACCAAGCATGAGCAGTCGGACCTGATGGCGGCGATCTATAATACACACGGCGACACTGCCAAAATCGTTATTTCGCCTTCTTCTATAGAAGAATCTTTTTACGACACTTTTGAAGCCTTTAATCTGGCTGAAGAATATCAATGTCCGGTCATTGTGCTTTCTGACCTGCAGCTGTCTTTAGGCAAACAGTCCGTAACCAGCCTTGATTACGGCAAACTGCAGGTACGGCGCGGCAAGCTGGTCAAGGACGGATTGCCGGAAATCAAATCGCCGGAGTATTTTAAACGCTATGATCTGGAAGCAGAAGGCAGCATTTCCATGCGAGTCCTGCCGGGCACGCCAAACGGCATCAGCCTCGGCACCGGGCTGGAGCATGATGAAGTCGGCCGGCCTTCCGAAAACAGGGCCATGCGTACAGCACAGTCCGATAAACGCCTGCGCAAGGTCCGCAGCGTTGTTGATACATTTGAAAACCCGCTTTATGAAGACGCTCCCTATACGCAAAGCGATCTGCTGATCATTGGTATGGCAGGCACCCGTGCCGTCATCAGCGAAGTTACTGAGGAGCTGCGCGAAAAAGGCCTGCGCGTCAATCATGTCCATATTCGGCTGTTATCGCCCTTCCCGGTCTGCGCTCTCAACCATTATCTGCAGGAAGCGAAAAAAATCGTCGTCGTCGAGCACAATGCCACGGCACAGCTGGCACGGCTGATAAAAATGAATGTACCGCCCTGTCCGGAGCTGCATTCTATCTTAAAATACAACGGTGATATTTTCTATAAAGAAGAATTGCTGGCCAAATGCAAGGAGGTGCTGTAAGATGTCGACTTTAGCTAGTTTTCAAAATCAGGTAAAACCCAACTGGTGTCCGGGCTGCGGTGATTACGCCGTTCAAATGGCTCTGCAGCAGGCAGCAGTAAAACTAAATCTGGAACCGCATCAGCTGGCACTGGTTTCCGGCATTGGCTGCAGCGGCCGCATCGGCGGTTATCTATACGCCTACGGCATGCATACAACTCATGGCCGCGCTCTGCCTTTTGCCCAGGGCGTTAAGCTGGCAAACCCTGAATTGACCGTTATCGCCTGCGGCGGCGACGGCGACGGCTTTGCCATTGGCACAGCGCATACTATCCATGCTATGCGCCGCAATGTCAATATCACTTATATCCTGATGGATAATCATGTCTATGGCCTTACCAAAGGTCAAACATCTCCCCGCAGTGATGTTGGCTTTAAAACCAAGACCACGCCCACAGGCAATATTGAGACCCCGATCGCTGCTTTGGAACTGGCTTTAGCTTCCGGAGCAACTTTTGTAGCGCAGGGCTTTTCAGCCCAGCTGCCGCAGCTGGTAGATCTGATCGTCGCAGCCGTACGTCACGAGGGTTTTTCCTTCGTGAATGTGTTCAGCCCCTGCGTAACTTTTAACCATACCAATACTTATGAATGGTTCCGCGAGCATCTGAGCGACGTCAAAGATATTGCCGGCTACGACCCGCATGATAAAGGTGCGGCCGCACGGCATATTATGGAAAAAGAAGGTATGCTGACCGGGCTGCTGTATGAAAACGACCGCGCTTCTTACGAACAGGCCAGCGGCCTTGCCGGTTTCAACACTATTAAAAACGTTGAAAAAATGCCGCAGGCAAACTTTAACAAACTGCTGGAAGGTTTTAAGTAAAAACAAAATAAGCAAAATAAAAAATACCACCCAAAGGGTGGTATTTTTTTATTAACAGCACTTTAAAACATATTCAAAAACAGGGTAATAATAAAGGCATTGATAAAATCAATGAACAGACTGCCGACCAAAGGTACGATAAAATAAGCTTTAGGCGCCGGCCCGTAACGTGCAACGATAGCATTCATATTAGCCATGGCATTAGGCGTGGCACCCATACCGAAGCCACAGCCTGCAGCGGTAATAACAGCGGCCTCATAATCGCGCCCCATTAAATTGAAAATAACAAAGCGGGCAAACAAAGCCATCATCGCCGTCTGCGCCAGCAGCATTACCACCAGAGGCAATGCCAGTTCGCTGAGCTGCCACAATTTCAGTCCCATCAATGCCATTGAAAGGAAGATCGACAGCGACACGCTGCCCATAACGTCGATTTCTTTGGAAAAAACTTCGTACCTTCCGGTCAGGTCGGACAGGTTGCGAATAACAGCAGCCGCCAGCATCGCCCCGATGTACGACGGGAAGGTAACACCAAAAGATGTTATCAGGCCCGTGATCCAGGAACCGATACCCATTGCCACCAAAAGCTGACCGATACCGAAAAGGAAATATTCTTTATCGACAGCATAAGCTTCCTTCCCGACAACAGGAGTTTTATGCACCGGCTCCTGCACACATTCAAAACAGAAAAGATTGTCTTTATCGATCAGATAACGGGCGATCGGCCCGCCGATAACGCTGCCCATAACCAGACCGAAGGTTGCCGCAGCAATAGCCACAGTCGCCGCCCCCTGCGCGCCCATCTGTTCGAGCAGAGGACCGAAGGAACCAGCCGTACCATGCCCGCCGACCATCGGGATCGAACCCGTTGCCATACCGATCAGCGGACCCAAATTAAAAACAGAGGCCAGTCCGATACCAACAAGGTTCTGCAGAACGATAAGCACGGCGCAGACAGTTACCAGCTTCAAAACGCTGAGTCCGCCTTCTTTCAGCATACGCAAGCTGGCCGTATAACCAATGCTGGTAAAAAACATCGTCATAAAAAATCCCTGCAGCGATGTATCCAGCGTCAAATGCCAAAAACCTCCGGTCGTCATGACCAGATTCAGCAGCGAAAACAGAACGCCGCCGATAACCGGAGCCGGGATACAGTACTGGTCAAAAATATTGAACCTGCGTTTTAAACGCAGGCCAACATAGTATACAACTACTGCTACAGCAGTCATTTGGTACATATCCAAATCAATATTCATCAGGTATCACGATCCTTAAAAAGATTGTTCCACCCATTCGTCCATCATAAAAGGTCAATGTAATCGCAAGCCGCCAGGGCAGCTTCCGTACCATCAGCGGCAGCCGTCGTCAGCTGGCGCACCTTTTTAACGCGGCCGTCGCCGGCAGCATAAATGCCGGGACAGGAAGTCGCACAATTTTCATCAGTTTTAATGTAACCATAAGCGTCCAGCTCAACCAAAGACGCGAAAGCTTTATTATCCGGAACATGGCCGATAGCAATAAAAACGGCATCGACATCCAGCGTCTGTTCCTCGCCGCTGACCTTATTGCGGATGCCCAGCGACTCCAGCCGTTCAGAGCCATTGATGGCTGTTACTTCACTGTCAAGAATGAAAACAACGTTATCATGCTCCTGCAGCTTTTCCAGCAACCGTTTTTCGCCGCTGAAAGTATCGCTGCGATGGATGAGATAAACCTTTTTACTGGTAAAGCTCAATACCAGCGCATCATCGAGCGCTGTATTACCGCCGCCGACAACGGCCACGTTTTTATCTTTAAAAAAGGCTCCGTCACAGGTAGCGCAGTAGGAAACGCCGGAACCAATAAAACGGTCTTCATTTTCCAAGCCCAGCGGACGCACCCGCGCACCGGTCGCCAGAATCACTGCTTTTGCAAGCAGTTCGCCGCCATATTCAGTCTGTACGCCTTTATGGCTGCCGTAATCCTGCAGTCCGGTCACTTTATCGTAAACGATTTCCGCACCCATTTTGATAGCCTGATTATAAAGTGCTTCGGCAAATTCAAAGCCGGCAATGGATTCAAAGCCGGGGAAATTCTCTACATGCGAAGCATTGATAATCTGCCCGCCCTGCAAATACTGCTCGACCAGTTTAACAGATTTACCAGCACGAGCGGCATAGACTGCCGCCGTCAAGCCCGCAGTACCTGCGCCGACGATCAAAACATCAGTCATAATTTGTTTTTCAGTCATAGTTTCACCGCTTCCCAGCCGCAATTTATTTCAGCATTGCCAAAATAGCCGGCTTCGGCTGTACGCCGACAGAACGTTTCACTTCCTTGCCGCCTTCAAACACGACCAGGGTAGGAATCGTTTCAACTTTATACTTTGCTGCCAGATCCTGATTGGCATCAACATCAATCTTGCAGACTTTCACATCAGTCAGTTCGCTGCCCAGCTGATCAATAACCGGTCCCAGCATACGGCATGGCCCGCACCAGGATGCCCAAAAATCTACCAGGACTTTCCCTTCAGCCTGCATAACTTCTTTTTCGAAAGTTTCATTAGTAATATGTACAACTGCCATAATAATCGCTCCTTTTATCAATATATTTTATTTATATCTTAATTTTAACCATTAATGATTATAATTGCAACAAATAATAATTACATTATCATTGTTAAAATATCAATAAATTTTTTCTGATACGCCGGAAAACTAAAAGCACTTTACCTTTATATACCCGGCAAAGTGCTTTTATGGTCATTTGTGATATATTTTATACTGTTTCTTGCCGTTTCTTTTGGCTTCGTACAAGGCCGAGTCACTCTGACGTATCAGCAGGTCGACATCAGTAAGCGCATTACTGACGGCAATACCGATGCTGGCTGACAGCACGGCGAACTTAGCATTGTCGGCAATCGTCTGCTGCAGACTGCTCAAAAATCTTTCTGCCAAAATTGCCAGCTCCGCATCTGTCTTCGAGCCTAAAACTACCGCTAAAAACTCGTCGCCGCCGACACGGGCAATAAATTCAGCTCCGAAGGTCTGCTTCAGCAGCTTGGCTACCATTACCAAAACCGTATCTCCGGCCTGATGTCCATATTCATCGTTGATCTTTTTAAAATTATCAAGGTCGATATAAAAAAGGTTGACATGCTTAGACATGATTTTATTACGCGTCATATATTCATAAAAATAACGGCGGTTATAAAGATCTGTCAGCTGGTCGGTGTTGGCACTGTAAATAATTTTCTTTTCCAGCAGCCGTTCAACGGTTACGTCGCGGCACATGCACAGCATACCTACAGCCGTACCGAAAACATCAAAAATAGGCTTTTCGTAAATTTCCAGATTTTTTTCACGCCGACCGACAAGCACTTTTGCATCGGCATAGCCTTTTGCATTGATCTCACTCATATCAGCTAAATTCTGCTGCTTCCACTGCTGATACTCCTGCCCGATCATAGCTTCTTTTCCTTCTGTAAAATACTGCGAGCAGATATCATTGGCATTGATGATCTTGCCGGCCTCGTTAGTCAGCAAAACCGCAAAAGGAAGATTACGCAGGATAACTTCCAGCTCCGCCCCCATATTTTCCAGATCAGTGACGTCGTGCGCGATGCCAACAGTGCCGATCAACTGCTCATTATCATCAAAAATCGGCGACTTGTAAGTCTTAAACTGCCGCATTCCATGCTTAGTTTTGACCTTTTCGTCGAAAATACAGGTTTTCTTTTCCTGCAGGACGATCTCTTCCGATTCCAGACAAATATACTCACCCTGCTCGTATTCTTCCTTTTTCATATCCCAGATATAATAATGGCCGCGGCCTTCAACATCTGCCTTGGTCTTACCAACGGCACGGCAAAAACTGTCATTGACCTTTAAATGCGCGCCGCGGATATCTTTAAACCAGATCAGGCTGGGAATACTGTTGATTCCGGTATCAAGATAACGCTGCGCCAAATGACAGTCTTTTATGATCTTGATATGTTCAAAAAGTCTGTGCAGCCTAAACGCCACAAAAGCTTCAGTACATGGCCTGATCCAAAGATCTGTCAGCGACTGGTAAACAGCTGCATCCAGCTGCTCTGCAGTCTGCGGCTCAGCACAAAAAACTATTGCGGCATCCGGCTTAGAGTTTTTGACAAGCTCTGCCAAAACTGCTCCTGACAATTCACAGACAATAACATCAGCAGTTTTAACAGCTGCGTCTGCCGACCGCCTTAAAAGCAGCTCGTGCTCAAAACCAGCCAGCGGTTCAAGAGCACTGACAGCATCATATATACGATTATCCTGGCTTAAAATCAATACCTGTAATTTATAATGGTACACGTTTTCACACCCAACTTTTTAATTCCCCATAAATTATTACACAAGCATATTATTGAAATTCTTCTAACTATTTTATTTATATTACATCAAATTATATGCTATTAATTCTTTTTTGTCTACAGTTTCAGCAACATCAGCCTTCCTATGTTATACTATTTTCAAGAAACCTAAAACCGAGGTCTATCATGACAAATATCGCCACTCTTTTAGAAACTGCAATAGCACAAGCCCTGCCTGATAACTGGCAGCAGGAGCCGGAAACACATTTGCCCGCTCTGTCGCTGATCATCAGCAATATCCTGCTGCCCAACTGCTGCCAAATGTCGAATTTAAACAGCCTGGCAGCTTTGATAGAAGAATCTGCTGTTTTAAAACAGCTGCCTGCTGCTTACAAAAATAAGCTGGCGCATACAGTTTATGATACTTTGGCACGCTTCAACGGCCTGGGCTGAAAATAAAACCACCCTGTTTATTACGGGTGGTTTTATTTTTTTATTTTTATTCTGCTGTTTCAGAAAACAGACTCCAACTGCAGATCCAGTTTCGGTGCTTTTACCCTTACAGTGATATTATCATTCACCAACTGGCTGATCTGAATATCGCAGGCAGCACTCAACAGTCTGTAGGCATCAGCAAAATCCAATTCTTTTTTCAGCATTAAAAATTCTACCATGTCATGCACTGCTGTTTGGATAGCTTCCTGAATATCAGCTCTGCTGGCCAGCGTATAAACAGCATCAGGAGTTTCAAGCATCGGACGCGCCAGCTTCCGGTCTTTGATAACTTCCACCTGCAGGCATACTCTGCCGGCTGTCTCTATTCCCGTCCCGCTCAGCTCGCCGTCACCCATACAGGCATGCAGATCGCCCAACGCCAAATTGGCACCGCTGACAAATACCGGCAAATACACTTTGGAGCCGACCTTAATGAGCTTGGTATCCATATTAGAACCGTGATCACCTGGAACAGCGCAATGTACGCTGCCTTCCGCCGGAGCAACGCCAAGCACGCCGATCATCGGCGTTAACGGCAGTCTTATTTTTTCATTGAATTCAGCAAAGCCATTTTTGATGGGAATTATTTTAGTGTGCGCTTCTGTGATTTTTTCACCCAGCACTCCCAAACCGGGAGATGTAACCATCACCCCCTGCTCAGCCAGCTGAATAGCCAGTACCTCAACGCAGAGAACGTCACCCGGTTCAGCCCCGCTCACAGCGATAGGACCCACAGAACAGTCCATAATGCTTATATCGATATCAGGTCTTAAAACCGTTTCTGTTTTTATCTGCCCGCTATAACAATCATCGGTTTCGACCCAAAACGTTTCTCCGGGTTCCACAAAATATACCGGCTGATTAGCTTTACTGAAGTTAAAAACGACTTTATCTTTTGCAAAAATTTTCATTTTCGTCATCTCCTTACCAGGCTGCAGGCAGCAGGCCAAACAACCCTAAAACAGCATACAAAGCAGCACCGCAGAATAAAACGATCATTGACCACTGCACCCAGGCAGACGCGATCCAGCCGCATTGCCATGAAGGTTCCATATCACCTGTTTTCCTTGCCGAACGCAGCATCAAAACAGGCAGCACGGACATAATGACACCGCCGAACGTACCAGCCAGATAAATAGCGTCGACAAAGCTTACCAAGCCGCTATACGCCAAAATAAACGGAGGAATAACCACACATGCCAAAACAAACAGCCTGGTCTTAACATCGTCCTCCGATTTAAAATTAAACTTATCCACGATGTTGGTAAGAAAACTGCCGGCAACCGCCCAATAGGAAGTCATCATCGCAGCAAGAGCAAACAGATTGGCCGTAAAAAAGGCCCATTCACCCAAAGCCTTGCCCCAGGCAATAGTTGCTACCTGCGTTACATTTTCCGGCCCCGTCAAAGAAAGTACTGCCAGCGGCACCAAAGCCAGCAAAACCATCGTCAATGACATTCCCGTAACAATAGCCGGCGCCAGCTTCTGCTGATCATGTGCCAAACCTCTTGCAAGTTCAGGAACGGCATACTGAGCGATATAACAAAAGATCGCAACATTGAAAACCGGTATCGCATAAGTCCAGTTTGTAAAAATCGCATTGGACAAATCAGAGTTCTCAGCTAAAAAAGATGCTGCTATGATCACCGCCAGCAACGCCATCATTCCAAAGCTGATAACTTTCTCTGCTACGCCGGTCGCTTTCAGGCCAAACCAGACTACAATGACAGCCGGAACAGAAAAAAGCAAACTGCCGATCTGTGTAGAGAGACCGAACATCTCGCTTAAAATCCTGCCGCTGCCATTAGTATAAGCAATCAGGCAGCCAATGGTATTTGCCGCCACTGAGATAAAGACAAGCCAGGCTCCCAACTCGCCCACATATTTTTTAGCAAGTCCCGGCAGCTGCATGACCTTTCTGGTCCTTAACGTAGTTTCAGCCACATACAGCATTGACGCCGTCGTAAAAAATCCTGCTATGATCAGCCACAACATCAATACCGGCCAGCCGGCTTTTCTGGCCGAATAGGCCAGTCCTAAAATGCCGGACCCGATGTTAGCGCCGACGATGATCATGGCAGCTTCCCAAAAGGTAAGTTTGTGGACCTTGAGCGCACCCTCAACAATATTATTTTCTGATTTCACTATTTTCGCCCCCTCAAGCTTAACAAAGTTATGTTTTCATTGTATTACTAACTTCCAAATATTCAACTATTTCTTCATAAAAAGCCACTTTAATTTTTTTATATTCATTTTCTGATAAGTTTATTACACAGAAACAGCGTATTTAAACCAGAAAAACTTTTAAAATTTTATCAAGACATAGAAAAAGAGCCTTCGAGAAAAATCTCGAAGGCTCTGAAACTTTTAATAGTGGCGGAGTGGGTGGGATTCGAACCCACGCACGAGTCACCCCGTCTAACGATTTAGCAAACCGTCCTCTTCAGCCACTTGAGTACCACTCCGTTTGACTTACTTGGATAGTATACACTATCCTGATATTTTTTTCAAGAGTACCAACGCAAATATTTATTACGAGGCCCCTACAACGCTGTTGTAAAAATATGGCGGAGAGGGTGGGATTCGAACCCACGGAGGCTTGCACCTCGCTGGTTTTCAAGACCAGAGCCTTAAACCACTCGACCACCTCTCCGTGCTATTTTGATATTATACGGCAAATATGCCTTCTCGTCAAGTTCCAACAAATACCTCTTGAATGCCGTAGACTGCACAGCACACCCGAAAACAAAAACCGCCGTCGGTTTTGACGGCGGTTTGTTTTTTATTGCAGCAGGGTTTATGCTTTGCCAGCCAAACGTTTATAGTTATTCAAACGTTCTTTAGCATCCTGTTCAGTTTTGGTGAACAGTGCTTCAGCTGTTTCAGGATACTGTTTGAGCAGGGAAGAATAACGAACTTCGCCCAAAAGAAATTCTCTGAAATCAGCAGTAGGTTCTTTAGAATCCAATACGAAAGGATTCTCACCTTTTTCTTTCAAAGCAGGATTATAACGGTAGGTTGCCCAATAACCGCAGTCTACAGCAAGTTTAGCTTCCAGCTGGCTGCAGCCCATACCCGCTTTCAATCCGTGGTTGATACACGGAGCATAAGCAATGATAAGGGACGGTCCGTCATAAGCTTCCGCTTCTGCAATCGCCTTCAAAGTTTGATTCTTATCGGCACCCATAGAAATCTGGGCCACATAAACGTAACCATAGCTCATGGCCATCATGCCCAGATCTTTTTTCTTGGTCTTTTTGCCGCTGGCAGCAAATTTGGCAATAGCTGCAGCCGGTGTGGCTTTGGACGATTGACCACCGGTATTTGAATAAACTTCGGTATCAAAAACCATAACGTTAACGTTTTCACCCGAAGCCAGAACATGATCCAGACCGCCGTAACCGATGTCATAAGCCCAGCCGTCGCCGCCAAAGATCCAATGACTGCGCTTGACAAAGAATTGTTTTTCTTTATACAGAGCTGCGCATTTATCGCATTGGTCCTGATATTTTTCCAAAACGGCCGTCAATGCTTCCGCACGTTCACGAGTGCCTTCGCTGACGTCCATATTATCGAGCCAATCCTGCATTGCTGCTTTCAGATCAGCCGGAATCTCGGCAGCCAAAGCTGCTTTTACCATTTCAGCAACACGTTCGCGGGATTGTTTTACACCCAGGTACATACCCAAACCATATTCGGCATTATCCTCGAAAAGGGAATTTGCCCAGCTGGGACCATGCCCTTTGCTGTTAGTAGTATACGGCATGGAAGGCGCACTGGCACCCCAGATTGAGGAACAGCCCGTAGCGTTGGCGATCATCATGCGGTCACCAACAAGCTGTGTAACCAGTTTGGCATACGGAGTTTCGCCGCAGCCGGCACAGGCGCCGGAGAACTCAAGCAAGGGCTGTTCAAACTGAACGCCTTTGACAGTATTTTTGTTCATCGGATTAGGTTTGGCCGTAACCTGATGGGCAGTATAATCCCAATGAGCAGTTTTGGCCAATTGGCTTTCCAGAGGTTTCATAACCAGGGCTTTTTCTTTAGCCGGGCAAACCTGCGCGCAGTTGCCGCAGCCGGTGCAATCCAGCGGTGAAATAGCCATATGGAATTTAAGTTCTTTAGCTCCGATGGCATCTTTGTATTCCAGTCCCTGCGGAGCGTTGGCAGCTTCTGCTTCTGTCATCAGAACAGGACGGATGACTGCATGCGGGCAAACGAAGGAACATTGGTTGCACTGGATACATTTATCCATTTGCCATTCCGGTACATTGATCGCGATACCGCGTTTTTCGTAAGCGGAAGTGCCGCTGGGGAAAGTACCGTCGACATTTTTATTAAAGGTGCTGACAGGCAGGTTATCGCCTTCCAGACGATTGACTGGAGTCAGGATATTATCGATAAATTCGTTGCCGGTAACTGCGATATTGGCGTCACCAGCAGCATCAGCCCAGGCTGCAGGTACATCGATCTTCACAATAGCATCGACACCGCGGTCGATAGCCGCATAGTTCATGTCAAGAATAGCCTGGCCTTTCAGTCCGTAGGAATGATCGACAGCTTCTTTCAGATACTTGACGGCATCAGCCAAAGGAATAATATCCGCCAGTTTGAAAAAGGCTGACTGCATGATCATATTGATACGTCCGCCCAAACCGATTTCCTGAGCGATCTTCACCGCGTCGATAGTATAGAAATTAACAGCATTTTTAGCAATGTAGCGTTTGATATTGCCCGGCAGATGCGTTTCCAGCTCTTCCATAGACCAGTTGCAGTTCAAAAGGAAGGTACCGCCTTTTTTCAGGCCTGCGGTAACATCATATTTGTCTACATAAGACTGATTATGTACGGCTACAAAGTCTGCAAAAGTGATCAGATACGGAGCGCGGATCGGCTCATGCCCGAAGCGCAGATGCGAGACAGTGATACCACCGGATTTTTTAGAATCGTAGGAGAAGTAACCCTGCGCATACATATCCGTATGGTCGCCGATAATCTTGATCGCGCTTTTGTTGGCGCCGACAGTGCCGTCACTGCCCAGGCCCCAGAATTTACAGCTTTTGGTAGAGGCAGGAGTAGTATCCAGCGAGGTAGTTACCGCCAAAGAGGTATTGGTAACATCGTCAACGATGCCTACAGTGAAATTATTTTTCGGTTCTGCTGCAGTAAGATTTTCAAAAACCGCCAGCACTTCAGACGGAGTCAGCTCTTTACTGCCCAGGCCATAACGGCCGCCGATGATGAGCGGTGAAATCTCTGCTTCGTAGAAAGCGCCGCGCACATCCATGTATAACGGTTCGCCAAAGGAACCGGGTTCTTTGGTGCGGTCCATAACAGCAATACGTTTAACTGTTTTAGGAACAGCAGCCATAAAATGTTTGATCGAGAACGGACGATACAGATGCACAGCCAGAAGGCCGACCTTCCTGCCTTCAGCGTTGAGTTTTTCGACAACAGTCTGGATCGTTTCGCAGGCGCTGCCCATAGCGATGATGATTTCTTCCGCATCCGGAGCACCATAATAGTTGAACAGACCATATTTACGTCCAGTCAGCTTGTTGATCTCGTTCATATATTCTTCAACGATACCGGGCAAAGCTTCATAGTAAGAGTTTACAGCTTCACGGGTCTGGAAATAGATATCAGGATTTTGAGCAGTGCCGCGAACGACCGGATTATCGGGATTGAGCCCGCGATTACGGAAAGCAGTGACCGCATCATAATCGATCAGTTTAGCCAGATCATCATAAGCCAGAGTTTCTATTTTCTGAATTTCGTGGGAAGTACGGAAACCGTCAAAGAAGTTAATAAAAGGAACACGACCTTTGATAGCAGACAAATGAGCTACTGCCGACAGATCCATAACTTCCTGGACTCCGCTTTCAGCAAGCAGCGCAAAACCTGTCTGGCGTGTAGCCATAACGTCCTGGTGGTCGCCGAAAATAGACAGTGAGCTGGCAGCTAAAGCACGGGCAGAAACATGGAACACGCCCGGCAGCAGTTCGCCTGCCATTTTGTACATATTAGGAATCATCAGAAGGAGACCTTGCGAAGCAGTGTAGGTTGTTGTTAAAGCACCGGACTGCAAAGAACCGTGTACGGCACCGGCAGCACCAGCTTCAGATTGCATTTCCAATACTTTTACAGTTTGACCAAAAACATTTTTCTGACCTTGAGCAGCCCATTCGTCTACAACTTCGGCCATGGTAGAGGACGGGGTAATAGGGTAGATAGCTGCGACATCGGTGAACGCATAAGATATATACGCCGCTGCCGTATTACCGTCCATAGTTTTCATTTTTGTCATTTGATCCCCTTCTTTCTTTTAATTAGAGTACAAGATATGGGAACCGGCCTTATCGGTTCCAGTGATACGCAAAATAAATGTGCGGCAAGACATAGTTCACCCTTGCTCACACAATTAGTATACACTATTTAATCACTTTTGTAAATTTCCTTCGCATGTATACATGTGAATATTATGCAAGTATTTTGTAAATTTTTAAAACTACTCAATTTATTGACAAATGCTATAATAATGCTACGGAGGTGTTGAATTTGCAGACGATTGTTAACTACATTGCAAATGCTCTTCAAGCCCGTATTCCCAGGATTAAAATAGATACAGCCAATGACGCTGCCACAGCTCACTTGACTATACCAAACAAACACGGCGGAAAACCTATCAACATCTTAGCCAAAGCTCACGCAGGCATCGTGGTCGTTTTTAATAAAACTCCACGACTTTTTGACCAGGATGCCAAAGGCATTGACAAGCTTGCCTTTGATATCAGCGAATATCTGAAAGGACGCAGTGTTTATCTTGATCTGCTGAAAAGTGACGGCAGTGACAGCGGCAAAGACTGTATCGCTAATTCTATCGAAGTACAGGCGGAAAACTTTACTATTCTGACAAATCTTATTACCCGCAAGGGGCTTTTAGACAGCACAGAATTAGAAAAAGCTTTACAAGAGGGCGACATTGTACGGGTCAATTATTGGGACCCGCGCAAAAATTACGGCTATAGGCTTGACGGCGATCATCTCGCCAAAATAGCCTTATGACCAAATAAAAGAAGAGCTGCTTTGGCAGCTCTTCTTTTATTTTTAACATCTGCTGATTTTCAGGCAACAAAGGAAGACAAGACAGAAGCCTTGGTGATAATACCACGGAATACTTTTTCTTCATCAACCACGGCCAGCGGAAAGGCAGCATTAGCTGCCAATGGCACTATATCAGCAACGGGAGCGTCCAGATCGTTGACCTGGAGCACATCGCGTATGATCGCTTCGCTGAAAGTCTTTTTCCCGTCACGGACAGCCAAAGCTCCCTCCAGGGTAACGATACCGATGAAGTTCATATGGTCTCCGACCACATAAGCGCTGGAAACGCCGTTGGCGCGCATACTGGTAAGTGCCGTATTGGCACCATCGCTGTCTTTAACGATACAGCTGGGCGTAGACATAATATTACGCACGCAAAAGACCTTACTGGTATTGACATTATGGATAAATTTCTTAACATAATCATCTGCAGGGTTTGCAAGCATCTGCTCCGGCGTATCGATCTGCACCATTCTGCCGTCGCGCAGGATACCTACTCTGTTACCAAGCTTAAAGGCTTCGTTGATATCATGGGTAATGAAAACAATAGTTTTACCCATGCGTTCCTGGATCCGCAGCAGCTCAAACTGCAGATCGTTTTTGACCAGAGGATCAAGCGCCGAAAAAGCTTCATCCATCAGAAGTATATCAGGATCATTAGCAAGCGCCCTGGCTATACCTACACGCTGTTTCATCCCGCCTGACAAGCTGCTGAGTTTTTCGTGCTCATAACCCGTCAGTCCGACCATATTGATCATTTCCATAGCCTTATTTTCACGTTCTTCTTTGCCGACACCGCGTACTTCCAAGCCATAGGCCACGTTACCCAGTACATCGCGATGGCTCAAAAGCCCGCCGTTTTGAAAGACCATGGAAACCTTCGTACGCCTCAGCTCCTGCAGCTGTTTTTCATTATATTTGGTAATGTCCTCGCCATCGATCAGAATTTCGCCCTTTGTCGGCTTATGCAGCATATTAAGGCAGCGTACGATAGTTGATTTACCACTGCCTGATAAACCGATCAGTACAAAAAGCTCACCTCTTTTGACGCTGAAGGAAACATCGCTGATCGCAGCCATGATACCTGTCGTTTCCATAACGTCCATCCGGCTGGCTCCAAGCTCCAACAGCTTGAAGGCAGCTTTTCTTTCATCCAGGAAGTCATAGGGACCAAACAATTTATATAAGTTTTTCACTTCTAAAACAGTATCTTTTTCCTGCATCATTTACCCTCCTTCTGCACCAGGCTCTGTGTCAGACGATCAATAATGATCGCAATAATAACAATGGCGAAACCGGCGATAATGCCGCGTCCGGATTCCATACGGTTAATAGCGATCAAAACTTCCATACCAAGTCCGTTCGCACCGATCATGGCACAGGTAACTACCATCGCCACCGCCATCATCATCGTCTGGTTGATACCGGTCATGATCGTTGGCAGCGCCTGAGGTATCTGCACCTTAAACAAAGTCTGCCAGCTGGAGGAACCAAACGAGCGGGAGGCCTCAACAACCTCCTGATCGACCTGGCGGATACCGTGACTGGTCAGCCTGATAACAGGCACCACAGCATAAACTACTGTTGCCAGAACCGCCGGCACCTTTCCTGGTCCCAGCAGCATAACTGCCGGTATCATATAAACAAAGGTCGGCATCGTCTGCATCGCGTCCAGTATCGGCCGCACGATCGTATCAGCGCCGCGTACCGCCGCCAGAGCGATCCCGATCGGCAAACCTATCAGCAATGAAAAAATTACTGCCGTGATCACGATAGCTAAAGTTTCATTCATCATATGCCAATACCCGCAGGCACCGATCATAAACAGCAGGCCGCCGTAAATGACACCGTTTCTGTAGCTGTTCATCAGTTTTTTTGTGGCAAAAACTACCAGCAGAATCATCAGCCACCAGGGAATCATATCCAGTGCGCCGTTGATGCCGTTAATAAAAATACTGAGCATCTTTTTGGCGGCAACAAAAACCTCGCCGTAATTAATATTGATATAACGTACAAATTCATCTATCGGTTCTGCTATATTCAGATTGATATTAGGAAAATTCAACAACCAACTTGTCATATGCCCGCCCCCTTACTGTTCTTTTAACGCAGCCCGCATGGTCTGGGCCTTATCGGGCGGCAGCCATTGCGTAAGCAGATTATCATGTTTTTGTAAAAACCAACGGGCCGCCTGGTCATAAGTCGCCTTATTATCGGCAATATAAGCGAGAGCTTCCGCTGTTAAAGCACTGGAAGTATGATACTTTTTCAGGAACTCTGTAAACTCAGGCTGCCGTTTTGGAAAACGGCTGTTAGCCGATACCATGACAACTACTGATGGCGCAGCTGTTTCACCTGCTTCAAACCCGGCCTGATTATACGGCGCGTCTTCTAAAAGCACCAGATCCAGCTTGCCGCTGATCCAGGTCGGTTCCCAATTATAGCCAACGATCGGCAAACCTTTTTCGTAAGCCGTTACAAAAGCTGTGCTTAAGGTCGCCTCGCTGCCTGGACGGAAATACACATAATTTTTATCCAGCCCGTAGTGCTTATACTTTTTAAACATTACTTCATCGACTGCCCAACCGGGGATAGCTCCGTAAATACGCCCTTTGGAAGGATTTTCTTCATCCACAAAAAGTTTACTGTAGCGGGCCAGATCAGAAACCTTGTGCAGATCAGGCGCCATCGGCGCAATGCCACGCTGGGGATCACCTTCGATCACATAACGCGGTACATACAGGCCCTGTTTATTATCATCGAAGTTGATTCCCAGATCGACTATCCCACCAGCGGCTTTATCAGCCTGATAGGTAGCAACGTTATCCGTCCAGAGCTCCATATTTACGTCCACATCACCGCGCACCAGCGCCGCTTCCATAATCGGCGTTGAACCGTTCATCGTTTCTACTTTTAAACCATAAGCCTTTTCTGCAATCAAACCGGCTACCGCGTTATGAAACTTCACACTGTCCCAGCCGGCATCAGAAAAAACTACCGTTTTTTCATTATTGCTGCCGCAGCCTGCCAGCAGGCCTACAAACAAAACCATACCCAACAGCTGCAGTATTTTTTTCTTCATCAAAACTCCCCCCTTTTCAATCCGACAACTTTATGTTATTATTGAGTTGCTTCTATCTGTTTTTTAGTTTAACTTACTTATAAAAGCTTGTCAATTTACTTTAATTACTTTTTTACACTGCGAAGATCTGCAGCTGTCAGTTAACAGTTTGTTTCGGGAAATCTCCGCAGCCGCCTGTCAGGCCACTTGTGGAGTATGCTGCTGCGCCTTGCCAGCAGACAAATATAAATTTTAAGCCTGTTGATTTTTACTAAATTTTTACTGTAAAGGACTATACCATGGCTAACAAACACAAAATAGCAGAACCGATCTATCAGAAAATCGCTATCGATATCGCTTCCAAGATAGCTGCCGGCAAATATAAGGCCGGCGAAAAAATTTACGGACGCTCCATGCTTGCAGCTCATTATGCCGTTTCTCCTGAAACAATCCGCCGCGCCATGTTCATGCTGCAGGATGTCGGCATCGTCGCCATTGAATCAGGCAGCGGCAGCACAGTGCTTTCGGCCGAACGGGCCTCACAGCTGGTAAGTCGTTTCCGCAATATTTCTACCATTACCGAACTGAAAAAAAATATCGAAACCTTATCGGAACAACAGAAAAAACAACAGGACGATATTTTAGATAATGTCCATCAGCTGCTTGAATATATTGAAAAATTCCGTTTGGCATCACCTATCTTGCCTTATGAAGTAAAAATAACTCAAGACTGCCGTTTCCTGGGACAGATGATCTCGGAAATAAACTTCTGGCAAAGTACCGGTGTTACCGTCGTCGCTATCCGCAAAGGCGAAGAGCTGATCGTTTCGCCGGGCCCCTACGCGCTTTTCGAAGCGGGGGACGTCTTTATCATGGTCGGACCTGAAGACAGTCACAGCAAAGTACAGGATTACTTATACAAAGACTGATAAAAAAGAGGACTTACATATGTAAGTCCTCTTTTTACGGTTATTATTGTTTTTTCCTGTGCGCTTCCAAATATTGTCCCACGATCTTGACAGCGCAGTAATCGCCGCACATGGAACAAGCTTCATCCTCCGCCTTATTCTTCTTGTCGCGGTAAGCCTGCGCCTTCACCGGGTCGAGTGCCAGACGAATCTGTTCCGGCCAGTCAAGATTTTTACGTGCGACAGCCATTTCCCTGTCCCAGTCTATAGCCTGGGGCAGTCCCTTGGCAATATCGGCAACATGAGCCGCGATCCTCGTTGCGATCACGCCTTCGCGTACATCGTCAATGTCAGGCAGCCCCAAATGTTCGGCCGGCGTTACATAACATAAAAAGTCAGCGCCGCTGACCGCGGCCAGAGTACCGCCAATGGCAGAAGTAATATGATCGTAACCAGGCGCTATATCAGTTACCAATGGCCCCAAAACATAAAAAGGCGCACCATGACATAAACGCTTCTGCAGCTGCATATTAGCTGCAATCTGATTATACGGAACATGTCCCGGTCCTTCAACCATTACCTGTACACCGCGCTGCCAGGCCCGCTGGGTCAATTCCCCCAAATTCAAAAGTTCCTGAATCTGAGCCCTGTCTGTAGCATCTGCCAGGCAGCCGGGCCGCAGTCCGTCACCTAAACTGATCGTTACATCATACTCCGCGCAGATGTCCAATATTTCATCATAATATTCATATAAAGGATTTTCACGATCATTATGCAGCATCCAGCCGGTAATAAAACTGCCGCCGCGGCTGACAACGTCCATAACGCGCCCTTCGCTGACAAGAGCATGCAGAACCTGACGGTTGATACCGCAGTGGATCGTCATAAAATCAGCACCGTCGGCAGCCTGCTGACGAATAACTTCAAACAGGTCCTCTTTCGTCATTTCAACAACGGCACCGCGTTTTTTAATAGTTTCTACTGTTGCCTGATAAATCGGTACCGTACCAACCATTACAGTGGATGCAGCAATGATAGCCTTACGTGAAGCGTCGATATTATCGCCTGTAGAAAGATCCATCACAGAATCGGCCCCGGCATCAATAGCAGCGCGCAGCTTAGCCAGCTCAGGTTCAGGATCAGGATAAGCGCTGGAAGTACCGATATTGGCATTGACCTTGACTGCCAAGCCCTGACCTACACCGCGCGGCACAAGATTTTTGTGGTTGATATTGCAGCAAACAGCTATTGTTCCTGCCGCTACACCAGTCCTGATGACCTCAGGCGCCAATTGTTCCTGCGCCGCTACCTGAAGCATCGCTTCTGTGATTATGCCCTGACGGGCCAACTGCATCTGTGTTGCCATTATTAAACTCCCCCTTCAAAATAAAAAGCCAATCTCCCACAGGAAATTGGCTTTGGCTCGCGCTTACGCCACTTCCCTACGCCGGTATTACCCGGAAATCAGGTTCTAAGGGTCGGCCTTGCGGCCTCTCAGCATAATGCGCCCCCAGTGGATCGACTTATGATATTAAATTAACTTTAGCATCTTTTGCCGGTAATAGCAAGCAAAACTAAATTTTATCACCTGGCTCATAAACATGATAGCCGCCCTTGCCTCTTTCTTTTACAACATACGCGGCCACATCAGCCAAATGCACCAGCTTGTCAAAATCCCGGCCATGCTCAGGGAAATAGCAAATGCCAATGCTGGCAGAAACAGTAACGCCATCATAGGCAGTATGCAGGATACGGCATAAATCCTCCGCCCTTTTGACTGTCGCCTCCGGCGAAAGCCCCGGTGCATAAATATAAAATTCGTCACCGCCAAAACGACCGATAATATCGTCGGAACGGAAAAACTGCTGCAGCTTTGCTGCCATTTCCTGTAAAACTTTATCGCCTGTCTGATGCCCTAAGGTATCGTTGACTGTTTTAAAATTATCCAGGTCAGTGAAGATAAAGCTGCCCGAACCGCTTTCTTTCAACAGTGGTTCCACCACAGTTTTAAAGCCGGCTTTATTATAAACTCCTGTCAGCTGATCGATACGGCTCATATCCTGCAGCTTTTCTTTTTCAAGCATTTCTGCATCAATATTATCCAGCTTGCCTACCAGGCGGATCACTGTTTCTTTTTTGATGATGCAGTTAGCCCGGATCCTGAACCAGTGCTGCTCGCCATTGGCATAACTGAGCAACAGTTCTTCACTGCCGGAATGCTTCTCTGCAATAATTTTATGGATAAACGCACTGATAACGGCAATATTTTTATCGGGCTCCGATTTTAACGGAGGCGCAGACTCAGAAGCAAGCTTACCAAAAGGTTCAAAGCCAAAAATCCTGCGATACAGAGGCGACCAGGCAATATGCTCCGGCAGCACGTCCACATCAAAAATTATTTCGTTGGAAGCCTGCACTAAAAGATCATAACGCTCCTTCTCAAGTTCCAGTTCCTGGATGATACGCTTTTGTTCACTGATATCAACAATAACGCAGTACATTACCAGCATGCCGTCTTTATCTATCCCCACGCTGCCACGGATCAAAACAGGTATATAATGCCCGTTTTTATGCAGCAGGCGCATCTCCAAATCGATCTTATCATTAAGATGCCAGACACCATCCAGTAATGCCTGAAATTTAGGCGCATCCTCTTCATATATCAAATGCGCCCTCAAAAACGAAGGTACGTTTTCCAATTCTTCCCTTGTATAACCAATCAATTTTAGAAATCCATCGTTAGCATAACGGATGCAGAAGCCGGCATCATTGACCAGTGTCAAAACGCCTCCGTTGATATTATCGGCAATCTGACGCAGTATTTCTTCCCTGTCTGCAATCTCACGGTGGGCCTCTTTATTTTCCAGCCATTTTTTTACGGCAAAAACACTCAGCAGCCATACAAAAAAGGCAATCCCTGCATTCAAAAAAATTATATTATTACCAACCCAGCCGCCTGCTTTGTCTACCTCTATGATGCAGCTGGCATTCGGCAGTTCGATATCATATTTCATTCCGCCTGTCATTGCCATTGCCTCATGGTCAGAAGCAGCAATCGTCAATTTGGCTCCGTTTTCTATCTTGTATAAATGATAACGATATTTCTGCCCCTGCAGTGCGGCAAAATTGATGTTCTGCAACGCATATTTCGGACTTGCCGGATTCATATCCAAAGTCACAGCAACTAAACCCCAGGGTGAACCGTCAGAATTTTTTACAGCGACCCTCCCCGTCAGTACCAGCTCATTATCCTGAATCCTTCTAAACGGTCCTTCGATCACCAACTCGCCCTGCTTGCGATACACTTTCCTGATAGCGTCATCCCGTTTCGGCTGGATCATCAGATTTTTTCCCAGGGCACTTTTATTGATTTCATAAGGAAAGCAATAGGAAATCACAGTTTTTTCAGGAATACCGTCCTGCAGCGGACCTTCTGCCATAGCCAAAGATACATTTGTGATCAAAGCCATATCGTCAAAGGCTGTACAGACATTGTTCATTCTCTGGATACCAAGCTCTGACATATTGCGAAAACCTTTTTCGTGTACGGCTATTTTTGTACCTTTGGCATCCAGCATACCCTGCTGGATCAGCTCACGTAGGACAAAAGCGTCATCATAAAGATCCATCAGTTCGTAGCGCGTCTGAGAGCCATAGCTTTCCGCCAGAAAAGCTGCTCTTTCACGGGTATACTTATAGGTATCGTTAATGCTGATATATGCAGCCAGAGCGCACAGCAACGCAGCTGCTGAAGTGAACAGCAATAAATATTTTATATTATAACCACGTTTTTTATCCATGCCCGGCCTCCTTAATACCGATAATTCATTTTTATTTTATTATAGCTTATTTTCAATTATTAAACATCAAGTATTTTTATTAAATAAATATTAATACGCTTTCAGTATTGCTATTCTGCATAGTAAAAAGCCTGCCGACATAATATGCCGGCAGGCTTTAAATTTTACGATCAGCCAAAAACCACTACTGCATCTTTGCATTTGATCCGCAGCAAAGCTGTTTCAAATACACGGAATTCGTGATTCAGCTTAGCAGAACCCATATAACCGGTAATAAGGTCCTGACCTATAACAAGATCCATATTCTGCGGTTCAGCGCAGACCAATACGGCTTTATTAAGACCTAACGCCGGAGTCATATATAATCCGCCGCCAACCAGGGTTTTGATGCGTTCGCTTTCCAGTAATCCGGTGCTGACCTGTAAACGCTGTAACTGTGCATATAGGTCAGGGCTGACTGCCAAAGCATAACGGCCTCTCAAATTCTTGTCCGCAAAATGCTGCAGACCTTTAACAACATCGCTGAAAGCATTTTCATCTTTGCTCCAGTCGGATTTTTTTACTTTAAAAGCACCTTCTGCCGTAGCCAGGCCTTCATAACCGGCTTTCGGGTTCCCTGCAAAAATCATCAGGTCTTCTTTCTGAGCGCAGGCATTTGCGGCAGCGCTGACCGCACCCAAATCGATCGGCATACCGATCTGTCTGGCCTGTTCCATATCTCTCCAAGATAATACAAAATCACGATAGATCATTGGCAGCTCTTTAAAACTGCGGCCTGTAACTTTTACAGCTTCCTCTTCCTCACCGAAGAAATCTACACTGCCTTTTTCAGCAGGAGTCAGCACATCTACATTCACACTTTGTGCACCGGCACCCAAAGGACCGTAAATCTGTAAAAATTTACGTCCAACCAAAACATTTCTTGCCGCTTGGATTATGGCACTATCAATAGACTGCCATTGCTCGGCAGACAGATTAACATCATCACGCATTAAAAATTCCATGACCATACCTCCTATTTATCCAGCAGGCTGCCTACGGTAGTCGCTTTATTGGTAACTTCCGTTTTGTCATCGGCAATCCCGGCAGCTTTCATACCAAGGCCTTCAAGCATTTCCTTAACTTCGCCTTCACCGGAAATGAAATGTTCTGCTTCAGCAGGATCAAGATAACGCAGCAAAGTCATCAACTCACCGACATGGGCTTTTTCTTCGTCACGAATATCGGAAATAACCATTTTTGCCACTTCGTCATCAGTAGCCTGTACATGGGCATCATACAAGTAAATAGCTTCCAGCTCACCTGCAATATCCAGACGTACGGCTTGGATCAATTCTTCTTTGGTTAACTTTCTGTTGACATTACCTTGAAACGGGTTTGCAAAATTTGGCATTACTGCCACCACCTTTCAAAATTTTGATTTATTTGCAGTGTGTAATCGCAACAAATAAAAATTATCTTTTACTATATTATAGCACTGAGAATTTAAAAAAGCAATTAACTTTTCGGCCCTAACCGCTGTTTTAAATTCTCCTTACAGTTTTATTATAACACCGCCACGTTTTTCTACAAGTCCACAACCTGTTTTATGACAGCTATTTTACACTTTTAACTTATTTTTTTGTTAAGATAATCACTTAAAAAAACTAAAAAACGGTCTCATTTTCAAATGAGACCGTTTTTACTCAGGAAAAACATTTTAAAAGCAGTGTCCAAACTGCAGGAACAATAAGTGCCGGCAGCATATTCAAGGTCTTAAACTTTTTTAATTCTAAAATCGCAAACCCGGAGCTCATAATAAAAACTCCGCCGATAATCGAAATTTCTGTCATCAGCTCAGCTGTCAAAAATGGCGCCAGCCAACCGGCCAGCAGATAGATCGACCCCTGCCAGCAAAACAGTACGACTCCTGCCAAGGCTATGCCGATGCCATATGCGGAAGCCAAAACCATCGAAGCTACAAAATCAAGCGTAGCATTAGTAAAAAGATAAGTGTTATTACCATACAGCGCGCTTTCTATCGGCCCCAGAATAGACAGGGTCCCGATACAGAAAAGCAGTATTGCCGTAGACAGCCCCTGACCAAGGTCGGACCCGCCTTTGAACCGCCCTGCCAAACGCTGAAAGCGGCCGTCGATATCAAGCAAAGTACCGATAATGCTGCCCAGCGCCAGACTAAGAATGAACAAGACGGGAAACCTGCTCTGCGGCATATTGCTGACTACTGCATTAGCTCCCAGAGCAACAGTAGCCAATCCCAACGCATCAAAGAGTGCTTTTTTGTAATTTTCTTTGATCCCCTGTCTGAACACACTGCCCAGCACGCTGCCGGCAATGATCGTGCTTGTATTGACGATAGTCCCCAGCATTAATCCATTCCCCCATTTATTACGCTTCGTATCTTTATATTATATGCGTTCCAGCGTCTATAAACAACTATAGAAGTTCTCCATAGCGCTTGATATAAAGTTTTTTCATCATCGTAGCCAAAAGCATATATGCCAAAGTAATAGCGGCCAGCCAGCTAAAATATTCACCAGGCAGCGAAGCCAGCCCGATAGCATGTCCCACCGCTGTAAACGGTATCACTGTCAGCACTGCGATACCAATAAACGTAAGTAATGTCACAGGCGCTGAAGCGCGGCTCTGCAGGAATGGAATCTTTGGCGTTCTGATCATATGGATAACCAGCGTCTGCGTCCACATTGATTCAACAAACCAACCAGCCTGAAAAACAGCGATATATAATGCCTGCTGGGCAGGATCACTCAGTTCGTGAAACAAATGGCCGCCGACAACGGCCGGACAAATGATGAAATACATCAGTGCATAGGTCAAAATATCGAAAACAGAACTTGTAGGACCGATCCAAAGCATAAATTTGCTGACACTGGAAGCATCCCATTTTCTGGGCTTGGTCAAAAACTCTTTGTCCACATTATCCCAGGGAATCGCCGTACAGGAGATATCGTAAATCAGATTCAGCAAAATCAGATGTATTGACGCCATCGGCAGGAAGGGCAGAAAAGCACTGGCGATCAAAACCGAAAAAATATTACCAAAATTAGACGAAGCCGTCATCTTGATATATTTAATCATATTAGCATAGGTTTTACGGCCTTCAAGAATACCCTTTTCCAAAACCAGCAAATCTTTTTCCAGTAAAATTACATCCGCCGATTCCTTGGCAATATCCACGGCCGTATCGACAGAAATACCAACATCAGAGGCTTTCATGGCCGCCGCATCGTTGATGCCATCGCCGAGATAACCTACAGAATGTCCATTTTCACGCAGCAGGCGTACTACTCTGGCTTTCTGCGCCGGCGCCAATTTGGCAAAAACAGTGGTATACTCTGCCGCTGCCGCCAATTCTTCGTTGCTCATAGCTTCCACCTCAGAACCCAACAGCATTTTTTCTGCTGCAAGTCCTACATGACGGCAAACACATTTTGTGACCTTTTCATTGTCCCCTGTCAGTATTTTCACGGCAACACCATGCTCCTGCAAAGCCCTGATTGCAGCTGCAGTCGTTTCTTTGGGCGGATCCAGAAAAGCCAGATAACCGATCAAAACCATTTCGTTCTCGTCTGCTATCGAAAAAGCTCCTATCGGCGAAGGATTGGTTTTCTGCGCTACGGCAATGACTCTCAAGCCATCGGCATTAAGCGCATCCACTTTTTCCATAACCAGCTTTTTCATAGAAGCCGTCAGCGGCACTACACGCCCTGCATATTCGACAAAAGCCGAAATATTCAGCATTTCCTCTACGGCGCCCTTGGTGATCATTTGCGTTTTCCCATTCCGGTCTTCTACTACCACACTCATCCGGCGCCGTTCAAAATCAAAGGGCAGCTCATCTACCTTCTGGTAAAAATGTTCCAGATCGCCCAGCTGATCTTTGTTTTCTTCCTCTTCCAGTTTCGTCCTGCTGATAATGGCAATATCCATCAAATTTTTCAGACCCGTCTGATAATAACTGTTTAAAAAGGCATGCCGCAATACCCGCGGCGCTTCTTTGCCTTCAATATCCAGATGATATTCCAGTACAACCTTATCCTGCGTCAGCGTACCGGTCTTATCAGTGCAGAGAATGTCAATAGATCCAAGGTTCTGGATCGAATTTAAATTTTTGATAATAACTTTTTCTCTGGACATTGCGACTGCACCCTTAGCCAGACAGGTCGTCACAATCATCGGCAGCATTTCAGGCGTCAGCCCTACGGCCACGGAAATTGCAAACAAGGCCGCATTCATCCAGTCACCTTTGGTAAAGCCGTTGATAAACAAAACTACCGGCACCATGACCAGCATAAAACGTATCAAAACCCAGGAAACAGAATTGACACCTTTTTCGAAGCTGGTTTTCGGAGGCTTGCTGTTCAGCGCCTTGGCCATTTCGCCCAAAAGCGTATCATTGCCCACTGCTACGGCAACTCCTACCGCTGTACCGCTGATGACATTACTGCCCATAAAGGCCAGATTAGGTTCTTCTGTTATAGAAGCTGCCTGAACATCCAGGCAAAGATATTTCTCTACCGGTTCACTTTCACCGGTCAATGCCGACTGACTGACAAACAGATCCCTGGCAAAAATAATACGGATATCAGCAGGTACCATATCGCCCGCCGATAAATGAACAAGATCACCGACGACGACTTCGTCCAGTGGTATCTCCTGCTGACCCGTTTCCATTCTTTCCACACAGGTCGTAGTTTCGATCATAGCCGATAATTTAGCCGCCGCGTTACCGCTTCTCGTTTCCTGCACAAAACGCAGGATACCGGAAATCATAACCATCGTCGTAATAATAATCACAGTAACGGCGTCTTCTTCACCCGGATCAGCCAGCCAGATATCTGTAAAAGCCGAGACTGCCGCCAAAACAAACAAAATCGCTGTAAAAGGATTAATAAAAGCTTTGCAGATACGCGTGAACAGAGATTCTTTTTGTCCATGCGTCACAACATTATCGCCATACCGTTCACGAGCCTGCTCTACCATACCGGACGGCAATCCTTTGCCAGTCGTTCCCAAATACTTCAGAACTGTGTTCACGTCATGAGCTGCAGCAAAACGCAGTCTTTCATTGACCTTCTCACGATGCAGGATTTCCTGCGGGTTATTTTTTAAAAACAGTAATTTCTTTTTCATTGTTTTCTACCTCCTTACGGTTTTACTGCATACTTTCAGGAAAGTAGGACACACAACGAAAAGACAAAGTATTTATATGTAATTGTCGCGGAAGAACAGACGCCCTGACGGCAGACCGCTTCCTAGTTCTTCGCCTTTTGGTTTTATGCCCCTACTGCCTCCTGCGTCCATTCTTCTCACCTCACTTTTTTATAAAATATCTATAATAAAAATTCTGCGGCTGGCCGCGGCAAATAAAAAAACCGCGTCAATGCTTAAACAAAGACGCGGCAATAAAACAAATTTACCTTACAGTTCAATCAGAACCGGCCCTGTTCAAGCTTTAACTCCACAGGGCGGTGAAATTGCATTAGATTATGCCTTGTTGTCGACATAGCCTGTTCAAACCTGCTCATGGTGTCTCCACCACTCCGCGGCAGCAATCCATATCCCTGTGGTAGCCTCACCTACCAGAATATCCAGCTCCTAAATTATATATTAAGCTATTTAAATTTGTCAATACTTTATTCATTTACAAATCATATTTTCTTTATTCTGCAATAAACCGCGCAGTAAAAACAGAAACTGACGGGTATCGAACGGTTTGGCAACATGTGCATCCATGCCCTGTTCCAGTGACTGTTCCACATCATTTTCCAGCACGTCTGCCGTCATCGCTATTATAACAACCGAGATAGCATCCGGACGCGGCAATGCTCTGATAGCAGCAGCAGCCTGATAACCGTTCATCCTTGGCATTCTGATGTCCATCAAAACTGCGTCATAAGTAAACGGCTCTGCCTCGCAAAATAAATCGACCGCCTCTTCACCATCGCTCGCTGTAGCAAATTCGGCCCCAACATTACGCAACAGCTCACAAACAATTTCCATATTTATTTCATTATCTTCTACTACCAGCAGTCTGTAATCATGCAGATCGATCTCATCAGTTACAAGCGTTTGCTGCAAAACAGAGGCCTTGGCAAGACGCAGATCAAACCAGAAGCGACTGCCGACCCCAAATGTACTGACAAGCTTGATCTCACTGCCCATCATATGAGCCAGCTTCTGCGAAATGGCCAGACCCAGTCCCGTTCCTCCATAAAAAGCATCTGTACTGCGTCCGCCCTGATTAAATGCCTCAAAAATACATTGTCTATTGCTTTCTTTTATACCGATTCCCTCATCTTCTAAGACAAACCGGACCAGCATGCTCTCATCATCCTGTTCAAGCATATCGCATTTTAAAACAACTTTTTTATCTTTAGCTGTAAACTTTACTGCATTGGCTCCTAAATTTACCATGATCTGCTGCAGTCTTCTGCTGTCAGCGTACACAGAACAATCTGCAACATTTACCTTCCGCTGTAAAAGAACACCCTTTTTTTCTGCCAGCGGCTGCAGGATATCCAGGGTCGAAAAGATGATACTGTGCAGTGAAACTATCTGCGGCGTCAGCTGCAATTTGTCATTTTCTATTTTGGACATATCCAAAACATCATCTACTAATGCAGCCAGATGCCTGGACGCAGTATCGATCTTCTCCAAACAATCTAATACGGGCTGGCTGTCAGCAGCGCGCAGCTTTGCAATATCGCTCATTCCGACAATCGCGTTAATCGGCGTGCGTATCTCATGCGACATCCGCGACAGAAATTCGCTTTTAGCATTATGTGCGTATTCAGCAGCGCTTCTAGCCCGTTCCGCTGCAGCCAGTGCTTCAGCCAAACTATTATTAAACCTAGCCTGCTGGCGGTTTTTCAAAAATAGGAAAATACCCGTAAAACTCAAAGCCAATACCGCAAAAAATACTGTTCCGGCAACAAGAAAATTATTTTTAATAAATTCCCGCCAGTCCAATGCTCTGTGTTTAACGATGCTGTTATCTAAAATTATTTTATCCAGAGCACCTGCATCCAGCTTTTGGATTGATTTATTAAAAATACTCAATACCTCCGGCGGACATTTTTTAGAAATGCCGAAACCTACAGGTATTTCCATACTTACCGTCATTACAGGCATCAGGCTGGCATATTTGCTCAGATACCTGTTAGTTGTCATCACAATAGAATTGCCCAGCATAATATCGGCCTCGCCGTTGACCACCATTTCCAGACAGCTTTCTAAAGTGTCGCCATCAACAATCTGCCACTGCGGGTATTTCTGCCTGATGTAATCTGCAGTGCCTATAAATGAAGTTTTCATAGCTACTTTTAAACGGCTGTTAAAATCAAAGCTTTCTCCGCGCCTACCCAAAATCAGATAATTTTCTTTTAGAAAGCTGTCTGTGTGCAGAAAATCGTATTGGGCCTCCAATTCTTTCGTCCAGACGATTCCGGAAATAACATCAGCTCTGCCGTCAGCCAGCAATTCCCACGACGAGGCCATATCAGGAGTGTAGGTCATTTCCATCGTTAAACCGCTGTTCTGAGCCAATAATTTCAGCACATCCTGATAAGTGCCTTTATAAACGCCGTTTTTACCGTCCAGCCATTCCATCGGATAATTATCGGCATCACCGACAACACGCAGCGGTGCGGCTGTCTGGATATAAGCAAGTTCCGCCCTGGTAAACCCCTTGGCCAACTTGTCGGCACGTCCGTAAAAATTCTCGTACAACGCGGCAGTAAAATAAGGATTTTCCAGCGTTATCGCCCGCATCGCCTGATCCAGCTGCTCCATTAATGCCGTATTGTTTTTTCCCGTAATGATATACGCAGGCAGATAATCAAATTTAGCAACCAGCTTTTTATCTTCGTCAAGCACACAATTCCCACTCATAATAGCATCGATCTTACCGGCAGCCAATGCTTCATTGACTTCTGCACCACTGCTATAATAAAATTTCTGAACGCTGATGCCTTTACTCCCCACAAACTTGTCAAAACATAAATTAAGATAGTTGCCTTTGATCATGCCTAATCGTTTACCCTGCAACGACTGATAATCCTGATATAAAATATCGCTGTTGGTACCAGACGTATAAATAGCAGCAAAATCTAAAATACAGTTCTGCCTGCTGAAAAGGAAATCCGCCGCCCGCTGCTCGCTGTACTGGGCTGGAAAAGTAAAATCGGCTTCACCGTTTTTCACCCACTCCAGACACTGTTCCCACGAACCGCTTTTATATTCATAAGTCCAGCCGGTATGTTCGGCAATTGCATCAAATAGAGCTACGCCATAACCTGCCAGCCGTCCGTCTTTGATACCGACAAAATTATCAATATCCGAATAGGCTATGCGTACTCTATTAGAAGCACCTGCACTGTTGACTACCAGCAGAACAAACAGCATCAACACAGCAGTCAATATTCTTTTCAGCATCCTAAATACCTCCCCAGCCAAAACATCGAACAATATTATCCAAGTAAACATTTGCGTATAATAATAATTATATCACTTTTATTTGTTTATATAAATATTTATTATCTTTCAGACATTTATTATGATCGAAGATAAAAAAACAAAGGTCAACCAACTCCTGGCTGACCTCTGCTGCAAATCTTATTTATTGTCTTAAATTTTCTTCCTCAAATTTTAAACATCTTTCCTCATAACCATCTATTTTCATATCTAACCGTTCCAGTACAGCCTGCATAGCTACTATCTTGTCGGCAAGCTGCTGTCTTTGCTCTACCAAAAGAGCTTTACGGGCAGCAATCGTCTCCTTGCCCAAGCGGAACATCGCCACATATTCAATCAGCATTTCTACCGGAATACCAACACCGCGCATGCACTTAATAAATTCTACCCAATTACAATCTTTTTCATCATAATCACGAATACCGCTGCTGCTGCGCTTGACCGGCGGTATCAGGCCAATTCGTTCATAATAACGCAGCGTATCAGCTGTCAAGCCAAACGTTTTACTGACTTCTGCAATCGTCATAGAGCAACACCTCCTCCTGCGATTATTTTAACACCTGGAGTCAACTCCAAGTCAAGCAATAATTTATTTTTAAGATTATTTACGTTATTACATACCAAACACTTTCACTGCTTCCTGCATATTTTGGATAACTGTAACTTTAAATGGACAGCGTTTCTCACAAGCACCGCATTTCACGCACTCCCCGGCATGATGCCGCAGCGCAGCATAATGTTCGCGTACTGTTTCAGGAACACTGTTCTGCGCTTTGGTAAGATTCAAAAATTTAGTTACTGCTGCCACATCTATTCCCTGCGGACAGGGAGCACAATGTCCGCAATACATGCAGTGCCCTTCCCAGCTGATTTTCGGTAAAGCGGCAAAAGCAGCCGCATAATCCTTTTCAACATCAGCAGCCGTAATATATTCAAGACATTTTTCCAGCTCGTCAACAGTATGCGCTCCCGACATCACTGCCGCTACTCCGGGACGCGTCAAAGCATAGTGCAGACACTGATTAACAGTCAAAGCTTTTCCTGCCGGCGAAAGCTCTTCATCCAGCAAATCACCGCCGCCAAAAGCTTTCATTACGGTTATAGCGACGCCCAGGCGGCTGCAGGTTTCATACAGCGCTTCCCGCTCCGGATCCATATTCACAAGCTGCCTGTCATAATTTTTCCCATCCCAAAGCGCATAACAGTCTTCATTCGCCGGTTGCAGGTCATAGCAGGGATTAACGCTGAACATCAGTACATCGATCAAACCGCTTTGTACAGCCTGCATAGCTGCGGCAGGATTATGGCTGCTCAAGCCGATATATCTGATTTTTCCCTGAGCCTGCATTTCTCTTGCATACGCCATTACCTGGCCACCAGCTACCGCTTCCCAATCTTCCAGAGAGTCCACATAATGGATCATCCCAATATCTATATAGTCCGTTGCCAGCCGTGTCAGCAGATCTTCAAAGCTCGCTTTCACTTCCCCGATCTCCCTGGTCCGCTTATACTGTCCCTCCTGCCAAACCGTACATAAATGTGCCTGTAAAACAAATTTACCGCGGCGGCCACGCAGCCATTTACCCAAACGGCTGCGCATTTCCGGCTGCGGCGCATACAAATCAATACAGTTGATGCCGCCTTGCTCTGCCGCATTCAGCAGTTGCTCTGTTAAGGCACCTTCGTTGGCAACAAAGCCTTCGCACCCTAATGCTATCACACTGACTTTAATACCTGTCCGTCCCAATTCACGATATTCCATACTCTCAACACTCCTTCTCCTTAAAGCAATACCTTACCACCCAAAATCAACGTCAGCAGCAAGTACAAAAGCGGCTGATGCAGAAGATAGACTAACAAAGACCTCCGTCCGAAAAAACTCAGGCAGCCGCTGCCATAATCAAAGATCTGAGGCAATCCGCCCAGAGCTTCACAAAAACGCAGACAGTAATAACCTGCCAAATATAAAAAGAACCAGGGCATTAAAGAAAAATAATCACTGGAAAAAAATCCTGCTTCTGTAAATCCTACATAAGTAGTGAATTTATTCAGATACAGCTGCTCCGGTATTTTGAAAAAATTCCAATCCTCAAAACCTAAATAACCGTCGTTGATATTGCGGGTCAGAAAAAATAACATACCACTTGCTGTAATGCCCCAGACAGGAGCCAGCCTGCACAGCAGCCGGTCAAGCAGCTCCAGCAGCAGCATACCTGACCCCAGAAAGAATAAAACGCCAAAGGTAACCGCCTGGTCCGGCACAAAAATATGCGTTATAACCATCACCAGGACACTTCCCCCCAAAACCTGCACAGCACGCCGTACAGCCCTTTTCCCTAAAGGCCAGCAAAAGCCTGATAGAAAAATAAAACGCCAGCAAATACTTTGCTGCCACCAATAACACAAACTGCTATGAAACCAGGGCAAATCCTGCTCAAATAAATACACCATGTCCCAAAAAAAATGATAGACGATCATCTCCAATAACAGCAGCCCTCGCAGACTGTCCAGCAAGGCGTATCTTTTTTCATTTTTCAGCCCCCGCATAACAAACCTTCCCCCATATATACTTTAAAGCCGAAACTTTAGCCATCTAATTTCACGTCGCTATAATATTCTCTGCTATGGTAAAATAAACACTAATTTTTTCTACAAACACCTATGCGTTCCTCTTTTATCAATCATAACACTTAAAGCTCACTCCAAGTCAAGATACAAATAAAAATTTTCCCTGTATCCTGCTTTAAATTGCTGTTGTTTTATTTTCCTCCAGTAATTTTAATATGAATATCCTCTAACCCTTCGTCCATCTTATCCCAACAAAAAACAGCAGGCCTTATAGGCCTGCTGTTTTCATTATTTCTATACTATCATTTTTTATAGCCGCACTTCGGGCAAACACCATTTTCATTCAAGGCAATACCACACAGCGGGCAACGATCAATTTGATTCTTGGTTGTGAACTCTGCCGAAGCAGTATTGACACCGCTGACAAAAGTTATTTTCGCAATATTGAGTTTGTCTTTAAGCAGATCATAAACGATCTTGATCATGCCCTCGACAGTCATAGTTTCTTTTGTAACCACAAGACGACAATCCGGGTATGCTGTTGCCAGCTCTGTCTTGAAAGCCGCACCTTTCATCTGGTTCTGAGGAGCGCCATTACGGATACCCTGTTTTTCGTAAACATCAAGTACTGCCGGCAGCAGCGGATCATCTTCCCTCAAAATCAGTGCATGATCGAAGTTCTTTAAAACGTCCCAGGCAGTTTTTTGAATTTCATTACAGGGAAATACCATATTGACACCTGGTTCGACAGAATCTTCCACCTCAATAGTCAGAATACCTGAATGTCCATGCAGATACTGTGCCTCACCTTTAAACCCATAAAATCTATGGGCATATTGCAGGTCTAATGTTGTAATACTTCTCATGTCTTTATCCTCCTATATTTTTTATTTACGGGGTCAGCGCCCGAATACGCATTTGTTAATCGAAATATCCCAGTCTGTTATCTGCTGTTAATGATATTTTCTTTAGTATTAATATAATATTATTTTCTGTTTTTGTCAATAACTTTTTAGTTTTTAATTCTATTTAAAAATTAATATCCTTTATTGTTTCATATATTATACATTAATCTTAATTATTTCTCCAACAGTTCCTACCAGCCTCAAATAAAAAATACACTCGCTAGCCCCTGAACTTTAATAGTTCAATAATCAGCAAGTGTAAAAAATAAAAGCTGCAGAATCTAACGATTCTACAGCTTTATAATTTGATTGGTGCGAGTGACAGGAGTCGAACCTGCACGCCGAAGGCGCTAGATCCTAAGTCTAGTGCGTCTGCCAGTTCCGCCACACTCGCAAACAGGCAAAAAAAATGGTGATCCACCCGCGACTCGAACGCGGGACACCCTGATTAAAAGTCAGGTGCTCTACCGACTGAGCTAGTGGATCACATTGGCTGGGGCGGCTGGACTCGAACCAACGCATGCGGGAGTCAAAGTCCCGTGCCTTACCGACTTGGCTACGCCCCAAGGATAGAAACCGGATAATTATGGGGTGACTGGAGGGGATCGAACCCTCGAGTAACGGAGCCACAATCCGCCGTGTTAACCGCTTCACCACAGCCACCAAATTGTCCAAACTTAATAGCTTGGCGACGAATGTTATTCTACCATAGCCACTAGTTTATGTCAATCTTTTTTATAAACTTTTTTACATTTTTTTGCAGGGATTATTATTTGCAGACAGCGATTGCTTCTATTTCAACTTTAACACCTTTCGGCAGTCCCGCAACCTGTACGCAGGAACGCGCAGGAGCGTTTTCAGCAAACTTTTCACCGTAAATGCTGTTAACAACGCCAAAATCTTCCATATCAGTCAAAAAAACAGTGGTTTTTACCACATCGTCAAAAGTCAAACCTGCCTCAGACAATACGCCTTCCATATTTTTCAAGACTCTGATCGTCTGCGCTTCAATACCTTCATCTACTACTTCGCCTGTTTCAGGAACCAAAGCTATCTGACCTGACATATACAACATACCATTAGCCATGACAGCCTGAGAATAAGGCCCGATAGCAGCCGGTGCATTTTCAGTCTTAATAATTTTTTTCATTTGATTTACCTCCATTTAATACTTATCTAAAATATTTTTTAAATTTTACCATCAGCGGCAAAATAAGCCTGTGCCCAGGCCAGTGCAGTTGGTGTCTGTGCCAGTCCGTCTTCCGCCGTTTCCTTAAGCGTGCAGGGCAAACGATCGCCTACTGACTTCATCGCATCAATGGCTTCGTCTGCAGGGATAAAGCTTGTGATACCAGCCAGAGCCAATTCTGCTGCCAGCAACGCCTGTGCAGCGGCACCGCCATTTCGTTTGATACACGGCACTTCTACCAGACCGGCAACAGGGTCACAAACAAGCCCCAGCATATTTTTGAATACTATCGCCACTGCATGTCCTACCTGTTCCGGAGTGCCTCCCAGCACATCTACAGCGGCACCGGCCGCCATAGCCGCACCGCTGCCGCATTCAGCCTGACAGCCGCCCATAGCGCCCGACAGTGAAGCGCGGCTGGCTATGACCATACCAATATTACCAGCCACGACCAAAGCTTCAGCCATTTGCCGTTCGTTCAAATTGTAATGCTGCTTCAATGCCAAAAGTACTCCCGGCAGAACGCCGCTGGCTCCGGCGGTAGGAGCGGCGACGATACGTCCCATCGCCGCATTGCATTCACCTACAGCCATGGCATAAGCCACAGCATCGTTGACGACACCGCCTAAAATATTTTTATAATTTTCAGACTGTCTGGCCTCCTGCAGCTTTTTAGCAGCACCACCAGTCAGGCCGCTGTGTGAACTTACCCCGGTCAGACCGAATGCTGCTGATTCTTCCATTACCTGCAGCATTGTCTGCATCTGCTCTAATATAGCATCTTCACTCAGTTCAAGCTCTTCGCTGCTGAGCTTCAGCAGATAAGTATGTAACGGAACACCCTGATCAGCTGCGGCCTCAATCCAAGTCCTTAAAGAAATTTTCTCGTTAATCACGCTGCACCTCACAAAACATTACGGATGAACCGCACCGACTGCATAGGTTCCAAAGCAGCAACCAGATTGATTATCGGCTCCGGCACCACCTGGTCACATTCAATGACCATCGTTGCCAACCCGCCTTTATTCGCCCGGAAAACCCGCATCCCGGCAATATTGATGCCGGCACTTGCCAAAGCGCTGCTGACCAGGGAAATAACACCAGGTTTATCCTTATGCAAGGTAAGGATCGCCGGCAGCTTACCGCTCAGTTCTACAGCCGCACCGTCAATAGAAGTTACCAGAACCTGTCCGCCGCCAATAGAAGAACCAATAACTTCGCATTTTCTGCCATCTGCAGCTGTCAATTTAAAATAGACCGTATTGGGATGTGTCAGATCACCTAGATTGATCGTGGAAAATGCGTATTCCAAGCCCTGCTTCTGCGCAAAATCCATTGCCTGCGGAATCCTGGCATCATCCGGCAGCCAGCCCATCAGTCCCGCAAGAAGCGCCATATCCGTGCCATGGCCGCGGTAAGTTTGAGCAAAGCTCCCATGCAAAGCAATCTGCGCCTTTACCGGCCAGGCCCCCAGAATGCTGATCGCCAATAACGATAAACGTACGGCTCCAGCCGTATGCGAGCTGGACGGACCAATCATTACCGGTCCGATAACATCAAATATATTCATAATAACCTCACTGCTTTTACTATTGCGTCCTTATTCCACATTATCCAGCGAACGATGCGCCAGACCTACACACAACTCATTGAGATTGAGCACGCCTACCGCCATATAAATAGCAACGCACAAATGCTCACCGCAGCGGGCAATACCGATCTTGCCGCCGACATTAAAGCCCAAAGCCTTGGTTTTCACCTGCTCTAAAGCCGCATGAGCAGCGCCTGCTACCGCACCGGCGCCAACATGCGTATCTGAAACCAGGCCCTGCCTCTGCGCTGCCACTACAGCACGTTCAACAATCTTGACAATAGACGGAATAAATTCCCCGCCAAAATCGACCGCTGTCGAACGAATACCCTGTTCAGCCAGTTCCTGCTTGATTCTCTGCTCTTCGCTGCGTGAACCTGTAACAGCTATTTTCAGGGCCGCACGGCCGATTTCAATACTGGTGAGTTTGCTGTCGGTCATAATATCAAGCCTCTTCCTCTACATATTCCGGTACTTTAATCGGAGTTTTATCAACAACTGCCACTATTAAAAAGGTTACAATACAAATAAGCCATTCAAAATAAATTACATGCTGCAGAACATGGAGCGCCGGTACAAATTCCCAGACCACCAGCCCTAAAAGTCCGACCAGCGTTGTATAAAAAGCACTGCTTCTGCGGCACAGCCCCGGCGCAAACACAGTAAATAAAAAGACACAGGTCAGAGCGGTAGTCATCGACAGACCGGCAATCATGGTCTTCAAAATACCTGCGGCATTGAAAGCAAACCATAAGGTTATCAAACCAACCCCGAAAATAGTCAGACGATTGACAGTGACAAATTTTTCATCGCTGACAGAAGGATTAATAAAACGTTTGTAAATATCCTGACTGAACAAAGTGCCCGCCCCCAAAAGGATCGTGCAGGCAGTAGAAACATCGGCCGCCCACAAGGCAGCCAGCGTCGTTCCTGATGCCACCGGGTTCAGACTCATAACGACTTTCGGCAGAGCCATAGTCGCCGTAATATCCGGGAAAGAAACCTTCGCTACAATGCCGAGCAGCGCGCATAAAAATCCGATCGGGAAAATCAAAATGCCGCCTAAAAGAAAACCTTTACGGGCAGTTTTGGCATCACGGGCACCACAGGCAATCTGCACCGGTCCCTGTGCCGTGATCGCTTGTGTGACCATAACTATGAACCAGCCGATAATGACCGCCATCGGTATACCAGCCAAAGGATCGAACCAATCCAGCGTCGGCGGCAGCTGAGCCGCAATATTCTCGATCCCGCCGGCATTATTGACAGCGGCAAAGCAGGAATACAGGACACCGACATAAATCAGACAAACGCTGACGATATTGGAAAGACCTGAGGACCACAGACCGCCGATCAGGGTGATGCCGATGAAAACAACGGCACTCATCATCATGCCGCCTTTAAAACTGAAAATGTCAGGCAACAGCGAAGCCAGAATCGCCCCGCCCGCCAAATACTGCAGCGCCGTAATAACAGACATAATAATAACAAGACCGACCGCGCTGATGACACGACCTTTCGTATCATAGTATTTCTCAAAAAATTCCGGGATCGTAGAAATCTTCATCGCCCGCAGTTTCCCAGCGGCAACAAGCCCCATCACGACAGCCCCCGCTGCCCAGGCTGCATTATACCAGCCTGCCGCCATACCTACTTTAAAGGCATTTTCAGCAACGCCCACTGTAGAAGCCGCACCGACCGCAAGCCCCGTAATATTGACCGCGATCAGGCCGGCACTTAATTTACGCCCGGCAAACAAATACTCCGTCGAGCCTTTATCAGCCCGCCTTTTAACATAAAAACTGATACCAAACAAAAGCGCGATATACACGCACACGATAATCAACTGAATAGACAAATGCCACACTACCTTTCTACGCTGCTACATTGCTGCTTATTAAAACCACTCCGCGCCTCAGAAGGCGCCTGCTGCCATACTACCCTCCTACCCATCAAGTATGGATATAATTATATCAATTTTCTTCTGCAAAGTGAAGTAAAACAGCTTTTTAAAACACTTTTTTACTTTCTTTAGCTCATTTACATTCGCTGGCTGCCTTGTAAAATTTTTTATACTTTGCTGCCGGCAACAAGGATTTTAGATTTTTATGTCGAATGTAAAAAAGATTACAGAAGATTTATTTATCTGAAATTCCCTGATAAGTGAGGCTTAAATTTATGTATTCTTACAAAACCAGCGGCACCTGCTCTCAACAAATAAATTATGACATCGTTGACGGCAAGGTCCATAATGTTACTTTCGTCAACGGCTGCCCCGGCAATCTTAAAGCTATCGGCATCCTGGTAGAAGGACTTCCCGTCGAGGAAGTTGCCGCAAAACTGCGCGGCATTCACTGCGGCAACCGCAGCACCTCCTGCGGCGACCAGCTGGCTCAGGCCCTGGAGCAGCATCTAAACAAATAACAACATCGCAAATTCCAAGGAAAGGGGGCACCTGCAATGTATAAGATCCTCAAAAGTACACCAAACGGCATCGATGAGCTTGAGCTTGAACAATTAGAAAAGGGCTGCTGGATCGACATTGTCAGTCCCTCCCCTGAAGAACTGCATGAAATAGCCGCCGCTACTAAGATCCAGCTGGATTTTCTGACGGCCGCGCTTGACGAAGAAGAAAAATCGCGTATCGAAACTGAAGACGACCAGATCCTGATCCTGGTCGATATTCCTTTTTTACGCAGTAACAAAGACTACGACACACTGCCGCTCGGCATTATCATCGCTGAAGACTTTATTGTCACCGTCTGTCTGGAGCCTAACGCTGTTGTTGCTGACTTTTCTTCCTATAATCATCGTTTCTTCAGCACCTTCAAAAAAACGCGGTTCCTGTTCCAGATCCTTTATAAATCAGCTACTTTATATCTAAAGTATATTCGTATCATCATCAAACGTACTGATGAACTGGAGCAGCATCTGCGTAAATCCATGGAAAACTCCGAGTTATTCAACCTGCTGGATCTTCAGAAATCCCTGACCTACTTCACTACTTCCCTGCGCAGCAATTATATCGTTACTGAAAAACTGCTGCGTCTGCGTTCTACAAATCAGTCAGGACATTTGATCAAGCTCTACGAAGAAGACGAAGACCTTTTGGAAGACGTCATCATTGAATATAAGCAGGCTATTGAAATGGTTGAAATGTACAGCCATATTCTTAACAGCATGATGGAAGTATTTGCCTCTATCATCAGTAATAACCTGAACTTAGTTATGAAGTTCCTGGCTTCTGTAACCATTATTTTAGCTATCCCCACAACTATCGGCGGCTTATGGGGCATGAACGTTCCGGTGCCTCTGGAAGGTAACGAATTCGGTTTTGTCACCATCACTTCCATCGCCCTGCTGATTTCTGTAGGTACAGGCTACTGGTTGTGGAAACGCCGCATGTTCTAGGAGGATATTATGTCAAAAATACTAGCAGAACAATTATTGGCCGGTATTATTCTCGGCGATAACGATAATCAGGAATATATTTATCTTCCAGGCGGAGAAGTAGGAAGCGATACTCCCTGCTGTATCTTTGAAAGCAAGTCCGGACGACAGGACCTGCCGCTGGATAAAGCCGTAGAACAGGCCAAGCGCCTGCATCTAAAACCCGTAGCGCATCCGGAAATGGGCCGGCGCTCATACTGAACCTGAAGAAGAAGACCCCGCTGCAATAATGCAGCGGGGTTATTTTTATGCTTTTTATTTTTTTACATAACGCTCCCAAAATTCGTCTTCAGGCAGCGGGCGGGCAAAATAATAACCCTGACCCAACTGACAGCCCAGCTTTTGCAAAACCTTGAGCTGCTCTTCATTTTCAATGCCCTCAGCCAAAGTCAGCGTATCGCCAAATTCACGGCACATAGAAACCGCCGCCTTAAACAAAATCTGCGTTTTAGGATTGTCTACGATACTGTCCGTAAGACTTTTGTCAAACTTTACCGTATCAAAATGCACCTGTGACAATAATTCCAGATTAGAAAAGCTAGTACCGAAATCGTCCATGGAAATACTGAATCCAGCCTCATGCATCCGTTTGATCAAATCCACAAGCAGCTCTTTTTCCAGCAAACCAAAGCTTTCCGTGATCTCCACATCTATCAGACATGGATCAATACCATATTTCTTACAGATAGCCACACTGTTTTTGATTGTATCTTCCGCAATCAACGTTACCCGCGAAACATTTACAGACATCTTAAAAACTCTGCCGCCACGTTCACGCCAGTCTTTCAGCATCCGGCAGACTGTCTTCAGAACAAAGATGTCGATATAATTTATCAAACCATTTTCTTCGTAACCAGGAATAAAATTATCCGGCGCTATTATCACTCCCTGATCGTCGATTTTTCTGACCAGGGCCTCGGCCCCTTCTATCAGACCTGTCTGCAGGTTTATTTTCGGCTGCAGGTAAACTTTGAACCTTCCTTCCGCGATCTCGGCCAACAGCCGGTGCGCGCTTTCTGCTTTATGATTATAATCGGCGGTCAGATTTTTATAGCCAAACGATTTTGTCGCTTCCATCACCGCATTTGCCTGAGATACTTTTTTATAAATATCCCGGCAATTATCGCTCCATAAGCTGCCGACCGAGACCCTGAAATCTGTCTCTGCACTGAATTTAGCTTTCAGCGCCGCTACTTTTGCTTCAAAATCCGCTTTATCCATATTCAGCGCCAAACTGACAAACTCATCACTGCCGACACGAAATGAATTAACGCCAAAAACACTTTTGATAAGTGCTGCTATCCTGATCAGGACCCTGTCACCCGAATGATAGCCCTTGGTTGCATTGATATTGCGCAGCCCGTTGATATCCATATCGACAATACCAATATGCCGTATTTTTTTAATTTCTATATCCTTCAACAGACTGCTGTATTTCTCTCTATTATACAGTCCTGTAAGATTATCTACCCAACGGATCTGTTCCAATTTTTGATCCAGATATTTTTTCTGCTGTTCCAGTTCTTCTTCCTTAAAATTATATAGAATTTCAAAACGCAGACGACGCCCCATATAATTGAATAAAATGCTCTTGACCTGTAAATAGCGCTGTACCGACGGCTGATATATTTCTTCCACAAACATGCGCTCTGTAGTCAGCAGATTATTCCGGCAGAACCTGCACTTGCTGTTCAGTCCCTGTAAAACCGTATAACATTTTTTACCGCAGTAGCTGTCATCTTCATAAGCCAGCTGCAGCATGTCTTTCGCACTCTTATTCATATAAACAATTTCACAGGTATCAACATCAATCAGATAGATCGCTCTTGCTGTTTCTGTACGCGCTATTTGAGGAAATTCGTCGAAGCCCATCATTTTCGAGCTCATTTCTGCACCTCTTTTATAAATATTCCCAGTCGCAACTTTTACTTTAGTTTAAAAAAGCTTCTTCAGGATATTTATTTTTAACATTTTTAAAAGTTTGCATTTTGTTTATCCATTTGTATTATAACATCATTATAATATCTATTCAATATTTTTGGTTTTTTAGAATATTTTTATTCTTAAAACAACAAAAGGCGCTGTGTAATTTATACACAACGCCTCAAAGACCACTTTTATTTAATTACAATAACTGGCAGTTCGGATTCTTCGATCACCGTTTTACTGACACTGCTTTTTAAAAGCCCTTCCAAAGCTCCAAAACCGCGGCTGCCAATAACAATGCTGTCACAGTTTTCTCGACGGCTCAGCTTAATTATTTCTTCAGCTGCTCTACTGCCGATAGCCAGCAGATAATCGCAGGGGATTTCCTGTTTGTCCATTAAGTGCTTGGCAGCGCCCAGCACCTCATTGCCGATCTGCATCACCGGCCCATTGGCACTGTAGACCAGTTCTTCTTCCAAAGGAGCACCGCCGACAGCTTTAATCCCCGGCTTAACGACCGTCAAAATAACCAGGTGTCCACCCGACAGCTTTGCCAGCGAAGCGGCATATTCCATGGCCCGCCAGGAATATTCAGTCCCGTCGATAGGTACGAGGATTTTTTTTAACATATTCATCATCCTTCATCAAAACTTTAAACACAGCTCCGTAATTATTTTACGATCAGTACCGGCACTGTTGCATACTGAGAAACCTTGGAACTGACGCTGCCCAGGAAAAATTCAGCAATGCCGCTGAGTCCGCGGCTGCCCAAAACGATCGCGTCGGCTTCCACTTTTTTGGACAAAGCGATAATCCGTTCCGACGGATGCCCTACTTCCATATCATATTCAACTTTATGCGGATAGGAGCCGACCATTTCTTTAGCCAGTTCCAAAACCTTATCACCGACTTTTTCTAATTCGCTGTTACCCTGATTAATCGTAGCATGGTCAAGCGGGACTGCCAAAAGAGCAGCATTATTATAAGGCTGGATTACGTTCACTACCAAAATTTCACTCTCAAATTTTTTACCGATCTCCAACGCATTATTCAATGCGCGCCATGCGGTTTCGGAACCGTCTACAGGTACTAAGATTTTTTTAAACATAATACGCACCTCCTGCTATCTTAACTGCTTTTAGAATATTCAAAATCAATAATAAGCTTATTGGTTTCACTGTTAATTTCTCTTTTTACAGCCTAAATTCCTGCTAAAGCAAAATTATTTAACTTTATTTTTTTTCGCCTGATGCTTCAGGGATTTTTTACTTACTTTTTTGATCTCTGACGGTGCCGGAGCATCATCCATACTGCCGCCTTTACCAAAACGGTAATACAGCAGCATTAATCCTAAAAGCAGCATCGGCAGCCCGCCGATAACATAACGGTATTCGGCCGGCGCAGTGATCGTCAGAAAATCATAACCAATGATCGCTATCGGCACAAGAATGATCTGCGAATAACGGCTTGCAGAACTCGTCGTCCCCATAAGACGGATCACCAGTCCGTAAGCCAGGAAGGCCACAGCAAAAGAAACAAAAGACATAAAGCATAAGAAAATAAAAAATTCCATAACAGCTCTCCTCGTTTAACGTTCTTCCCTGTCATAAGGCTGCCCCAGCGCCTGAGGCGCTGCCAGACGGCCCCCTTTGCGGGCCAGAACCAAAATCAAAACCACTATTGTAAAAATATATGGAAGCATATTCAAAATAAAAACAGATACGGGCAGGCCAACAACCTGCAAATGAAAGCCCAAAGCATCAATGCCGCCGAAAAGATACGAACCAAGCAGCGCACGCCAGGGATCCCACAGAGCAAAAATTACAAGTGCCACCGCGATCCAGCCGCGTCCGGCCGTCATATTTTCCAGCCAGCAGGGAGCATAAGCCAGCGACAAATACGCGCCGCCCAAACCGGCTAAAGCACCGCCCATGACCACATATAAATACCGCAGTCCAAAAACATTGACGCCTACAGCATCTACAGCAGCCGGATTTTCTCCCAAAGCCCTCATAAACAGCCCTGCTCTTGTACGGTACAGATAAAAAGCAACAGCAGCCACTAAAATATAACTGCAGTAAACCAGCAGATCCTGCCTGAACAGTACCGGCCCCAGCACCGGGATCTCACTGAGCCCCGGTACAGCCAGCTTACTGAAAACAACAGTCGCCTGCTGCCCCACATAATCCAAACCCAGATAACCGGATAGACCCGTGCCAAACAAGGTCAGCGCCAAACCGCTGACGACCTGGTTTGCCCGCAGGGTGACAGTCAGAAAAGCGTGTATCAGCGCCATCAATGAACCTGCCAGCAGCGCCATCCCAACACCACTTAGAAGACTGCCCGTCTGCTGAGCGGCAATGAACCCGGCACAGGCACCGACCAGCATCATCCCGTCCACACCCAGATTGGTAACACCAGCTCGCTCGGAAATCAGTTCACCCAGCGCAGCAAACAAAATAGGGGTACCGGCCGTAATAGAGGCAGCTAAAATTGAAATGAGCAATGTCTCATTCACTCTCTTCGCCTCCTTCATTTTTGATCAGGCGCAGCTGATAATTGGTAAAGATATCAGCGCCGACGACAAAGAATAAAATAGCTCCCTGCAGCATTGTTGCCACAGCCGAAGGAATCCCCAGTGTCTGCACCATAAACCCGCCGACATGGATAATCGCAAACAAAAAAGCTACTACGATAATCGCTGCCGGATGCAGCCGCGCCAGCCAGGCCACAATAATTGCCGTATAACCATAACCGGGACTGATACCTGGCTGCAGCTTGCCAACGATGCCGCTGACTTCAATCATGCCGCCCATCCCGCAGACAGCACCGCTTAGCAGCATCACCAGCAAAACATTTCTGGGAATATTGATCCCGGCATAACGGGCAGCCGTAGGATTGGAACCAATAACAAGTGTCTCGTAGCCCCAGCGGGAATCACGAAAAACTACTGCCAGAACTGCCGCTAAAACAAATACAATAATGATACCGGCATGTACGCGCAGATCTCCGAAAGAGGGCAGCAAAGCCGACTCGCTGAAGGCCGCTGTCAAAGGAAAATTCAAGCCCTTAGGATCACGCCACGCACCATAGACCAGATAATTGACCCATAAAATTGCAATATAATTCATCATCAGCGTCGTAATCAGTTCGCTGACCAGCCACTTGGTTTTGAACCACCCGGCTAAAAGTCCCCACATCCCGCCTGCCGCAGCTCCCAGCAGCAGCATGCCCGGCAGCATGATCATAGAAGGCAGGTCAGGATAAGTCAGCGGCAGCCAGCTGGCCGCACAGGCTCCCATATAAAACTGCCCTTCAGCGCCGATATTCCAGATCTGCATCCTGAAGGCAATGGCAATGCCTAATCCGCACATCGCCAGCGGTATCATTTTGACGATCGTTTCCGAAATACCATACTCAGAACCTAACGCACCGCTGAACATGGCATAATATACCTCAAAAGGATCGCGCCCCGTCACTGCAAAAAAGATACCGCAGAAAACCAGAGCGGCGAAAGCTGCCACCACCGGCACCAGCGAGCGCATCAGCGGACTGGGTGCCAGACGTTTTTCCATTACCAGCTTCATACGCCCGCACCTCCCGCTTCGGTAATACCCGCCATCAAAGCGCCGATTTTTTCTGTATCCATTTCGCTGACAGGGAATTCACCTAAAATCTGCCCGGCAAACATAACGCCTACACGATCAGCCAGCTTTGCGATTTCCTCCAGCTCTTCCGATACCAGAATGATCGCAGTCTGTTCTTCTTTCAGCTGCAGCAGCAGCTTGTGCACTGCTTCGATAGCACCTATATCCAAGCCGCGTACCGGGTACAGTACGATCATCAGCTTGGGTTTAGCGGCTATCTCGCGTCCCAGCAGCAGTTTTTGCAGATTGCCGCCGCTCATCATCTTCACCGGCTGGAAAATCGATCCCAGCTTCACATCAAAATCTTCTACGATACGTTTTGTCGCCGCTATAGCAGCTTCACGCCGAATCCGCCAGCCGTTGGAAAATTTACCGTCATATTCTTTCAGGATCACGTTATTGACAGAATCCAGATTTGGCACCAGCCCCATACCCAGACGATCCTCCGGCACATAACTGATACCTGCTTCGATCATTTCTTTCGGTTTTTTATTGGTAAGGTCCTGTCCGTAAAAAAATATTTTTCCGCCCATCGCCGGCCGCAGTCCGGCAAGTACCTCAGCCAGCTCGCGCTGACCGTTGCCCGATACTCCGGCGATACCATAAATTTCACCCGCTCTGACTGCAAGCCTGACATTGTTCAGTCCAACCGTATTCATATCATTGAGAGCTGAAACCTGCTCCAGCTGCAGCACCACTTCACCGCAGTGCTCGCAGTTTTTTTCATAGGTATTCAGCACCTCGCGGCCGATCATCATCTGCACCAGCTTGTCGCGACGCATATCTTCTTTTGCGGCGCTGCCGGTTACACAGCCGCCGCGCAAAACAGTTACTCGGTCGGCCAGTTCCTCGACTTCGTTGAGTTTGTGGGAAATAAAAACTACCGCACAGCCGTCGTCTGCCATCTTTCTCAGATTGACGAACAGCTCGCGTGTCTCCTGCGGCGTCAGAACAGCCGTAGGCTCATCCAGGATCAGCACACGGCTGCGATGATAAAGCATCCGCAAGATCTCCACGCGCTGTTTTTCTCCCACACCAAGCTGCCAGACATAGGCCCGCGGATCTACCTGCAGTCCATATTTCTCGCCCAGACTTTCAATATCTGCTATGATCTGCTCCGGTTTCAGCAAAAAACCGCCTTTGCTCTGGCTCAGAACGATATTCTCAGCTACCGTAAAAGATTCGATCAGTTTAAAATGCTGATGTACCATCCCGATACCGCTGGCAATGGCGTCAGCAGGCGAAGCAAACTTTACTTCCTCCCCGCCAACCATGATACAGCCTTCTGTAGGCTTGTAAAGACCTGTAAGGATACTCATCAAAGTACTTTTACCGCTGCCGTTTTCACCCAAGAGCGCATGTATCTCACCGGGGTACAATTCCAAATTTATTTTATTGTTGGCGATAACGCCGGGAAACCGTTTCGTTATCTGCCGCATACTGATAAGAGGCAAGGTCATGACTTTGCTCCGTTCATCATAGAATTAATCCGCTCCTCCGCATAGCCGCGCGCCGATCTGGCGGGCAACATGGACTCCGCTCGCACTGGCCTGTGACAACCCCCTGGTGATACCGGCACCGTCGCCGACGGCGAACAGGTTCGGGATCTTAGTTTCCAGCTTATCATCAAGTTCCAGACGCGCACTGTAGAATTTTACCTCTACACCGTAAAGCAGGGTATCGGCATTAGCCATCCCCGGCGCCACCTTATCCAGCGCATAAATCATTTCGATGATATTATCCAAATGTCGTTTAGGCAGCACCAGGCTCAAATCGCCGGGCGTAGCCGACAAGGTAGGCTTAGTAAAGCTTTTTTCCAGACGTCTTTCATTAGTACGCCGGCCTTTGATCAAATCGCCGAAACGCTGCAGCAGCACGCCGCCGCCCAGCATATTGGAAAAAGAAGCGATACGTTTGCCGTATTGATGCGGTTCAGTAAACGGTTCTGTAAATTTATTGCTGACCAGTAAAGCAAAATTCGTATTATGACTGTGCAGCTTGGGATCGCGGAAGCTGTGCCCGTTGACTGTAATGATGCCGTCAGTATTTTCGGCCACTACATAACCGTTGGGATTCATGCAGAAAGTACGGACCAGATCATTATACTGCCGTGTCCGGTAGACCAGCTTAGCTTCATAGACTTCGTCAGTAATGTGTTTAAAGACCTGCGCCGGCACCTCTACCCGCACGCCTACGTCGACCTGATTGTTAATAAAGGACAATCCCAGTCCGCGGCACTGTTCGGTAAACCATTCCGCACCGGCACGTCCGGGAGCAGCGATCAGATAATCACAGCGAATATCAGCTTTATCCTCGCCGCGAACGCCCAGTTCAAAACCGGCACCGTGCCGTTTGATAGTTTCCACATGGGTATTACAGCGGATCTCCATTCGCTCAGCCAGATATTTATAAATATGCTCCATAATAATAAGGTTATTTTCAGTCCCCAGATGCCGGACCTTGGCGTTTAAAAGATGCAGATCATGTCCCAGCGCCAGACCGCCGATAGTACTGTTCTTTGTGCTGAAATATTCGCCGGGAGCGCCATGACGGCAATTAAGCTCATCAACATAATCAATCAGCTCGATTACAGTCTTTTCCGGAATATACTCGCTCAGCCAGCCGCCGAATTCAGTCGTAAAATTATACTTACCGTCCGAAAAAGCACCGGCACCGCCAAAACCGCGCATGATATCACAAGGGACACAACGCAGGCAATGATCCACTTTTTTTGCAGCCAGCGGACATTGACGCCGTTCGATTGGATTGCCTTCCTCCAGCATGATCAGACTGACCGTCGGATATTTCAGAGTAAATTCATAAGCTGCGAAAACAGCCGCAGGGCCACCGCCGATAATCGCTACATCATAGTTCTCGTACATAAAGGACCTCCATTCATTATGGTTTGATCACAAATCGTATTTTTTACTTTCATCACCCAGTGGTTCATCTTTTTTAGGGTCATTTTTAAAAAGCTCAATATTTTTCTTTGCTTCACGCAAAGCATCATCATACACAGTTTTAAACGGACTCAGGTCCGCCGGTTTACCGGCCTTCAGCCATTCGGTAACGACCCGTCCCAGCGCATAGGTAGTCCCTACAGCTACAGGTATCTGCAAGGGAGCAAACGGGATCAGTGTCGTCAGCGTACTGCCTACAAAATAAGCTCCTAAAGAACTCAGCAGGCTTACGGCCGCCTTTTCTCCGATTTCTTCTTCATAAACACTGCCTAATTTTATCACCAGATACACATCATTAGCAATCAGCGCCATTGTTCCAAGCAACGGAGCAACAACGATAACCCCGGCGCGGGCAGCAGCCCAGCGGCACAAAGTTTCAGCTTCCTCCTGACGCAGCCGGTCGTCAATGACAGTGACCTTAGTTTCCTGATTCATATCCATTTGCATACCCTCCTTCAGGCATAGTAAACCACTTATTATTATTCGCAATCTTCCCGAAAAATCCTGCTAAGTCCTGCCGATAAATACGCTGTTGGGCATAAAAAACCGCAGGCTGTAAAACCTGCGGCCAAATTTTTTTATAAGGGCAAAACTTATTTTTCCAGCCCGTCAGCCTGACGTTTGGCAATCACCTGACGCATATAGTCAGTAACCAAAGCCGTACTTTCTTCAAACAACACCAGCGCATGCGTAGCCTTTTTCTCTAAAAACGGGATCAGCTTTTCCAAATTTTCTTTCTGATCGACGATCGTCACCAAAACAGGCAGGTTGGAAACACCGGTAAAAAGTGATACCGGACGACGGTCGATCCCACGCACTTCGGTCGCATAACCTTCGATACCTTTAATGACGGTAGCGCCGGCGATCTTTAAACGGCGGGCTTCTTCAAGAATCGTTCTGTACAGGGGATCGTTGCCTACTATAACGTCCTCGCCCGTATAAATTTTAAGCATCCAGCATTTTTTGAATTCTGCCGTCATATAACTCACACCTTCCCATAAATTATTATTTTTCTTATTACTTTAATTATAGCACGCAGTTTCTGAAAATTCATGTTTTAGAGTATAAATAATAATAAATAATTTTTGTAACACTAGCTACACTTTATTCGGCCGCTTAAATTTCCTGCTGCCGAGTATTGGAATTTGATATAATAAAATAAGCATTTGACTATTCGACCACAAGGAGGCCTACCATGTCTGTTACCTGTCAGGATCTATTGACTTTAAAATATTTTGAACGTATCAAGCTGGTTGCCGGGCCAAACGGCCTGGACCGTACGGTCACCTGGCCCTACGTAGGACAGACTTCAACTGTCTCGCAATGGGTTCACGGCGGCGAGCTGCTGTTTATTACCGGCATTGTGCACAGCGCCGATAAACTTAAGGATCTCATTTTAGAATGTATCCAAAAAAAATTAGCCGGTCTTGTAATCTTGGTCGGCAATGAATATATCAACTCTATTCCAGAAGAACTGCTGGCCCAGGCCGACGCAGCCGATTTCCCGCTTTTTGAAATGCCCTGGGACGTAAAGCTGATTGATGTAACGCGCGAAATAACCGACCTGATAATGCGTGATAAATTTGAAATCAAAAAGTCAAAAAACTTTCTGGGCCGCCTGCTTTTTGCTTCCGATGTTGATTACCGGCAAATGCTTGATACAGCGATCATCAACGATATCCAATTACTGGAATATAAATTTATTGCTGTTTTTAACGTCAGTCACCCCGCTGATGAAATCATGACAGATGCAGGCCATGACAGCCTTGAAGATAAACTGCAGCATTCTGTCGACAGTCTTTGTAAAGAGAAACAGCTGCCGGTCACCACATTGGTCTACGGCAATAATGTGATCTGCCTTGCCAGCGCGCCTACACAGGAAAAAGCAGCTGAGGCGGCAGCTTATCTGGAAACTGTCTGCGGTCTTTTAAGCCAGCTCTACAGCGGCAGCAACCTTTACCTCAGCTTTGGCCGTCCTTACGCCGATGTCGAACAGATCAAAATCAGTTATCAGGAAGCGCAGAAAGCGCTGCTGCTCTGGAAAAAGATGGGACGCAGCAATCACATTGTCTACTATTCCCAGCTTGGTTTATACCGCCTGCTGTTTAAAATCGATGATAAAGAAGAAATCCGCGAATACTATCACTATAATCTCGGTGTGCTCCTGCAGCATGACAGCAAAAATAATTCGGAGCTTCTGGAAACGCTGCGTCAGTACTTATACTGCAACGGCAATCTTGTTAAAACATCACAGGCACTGTTTATTCACCGTAATACACTTTTATACCGTCTTAACCAGATCCGTGATCTGCTGGGGCGCGATATCGACGATGCCCTGGTACGACTTGAGCTGCTGAGCAGCATCGTCGCCAAAGATTATTTAGGCGAATAAACCACATTATAAAAACAGCTGCTTTCTATATTTTTAGAAAGCAGCTGTTTTAGTTTTTACTGATCTGCCATAGCTGCAGCTGATTTTGAGCCGCAGCTCACTGCCAGATCAACTTCATAAGACTTTTATACTCGTCTTGTAAATGTTTGATGATAACATCCAGCACGGTGTAGATCAGATCGCCTTCTGATTTGCCTTTAGGCAGCAAAATACAGCTTTCCAAATACAATTCCCCGTTTTCACCCAAATAATATTTAAACACCTTGTATTTACTGTTAGTGCTGTTGATCTGCCGCAGCAGGTCAAGTTCATTACTCTCTTTCAAGGCGCTCGGCGCTATCAGTACCCTTACCATACCATAGATGCTGCTGTCTAAAATAATAATCGTAGGCAGCTGCACCCCTTCTACCTCTATTGTCGATCTGAACACCACCGTGTTGAGCTGGTCATCATCGATCTCTTCTACAGTAAAGCAGGTGATAGCCTTCGTTTCTAAATATTTTTTAAAATCTTCTGCTTTTTTATTCATCTGCATAGCTCCTTTTGATTATGGAGACGGCTCCAGGCCGCCTCCACTATTTTTTGCCGCTCAGCCTATACATCTTCCGCTACTACTATAGAAGCTTCAGCACCTTCCTGCTGTTCCGCTTCAGGCAGCTCGTACAAAGCAAAGCGTTGATAGAGTGAAATCCTGGGATTATTATTCTTTTCATGTACATCCAGCGGCATTTCCTTTTTCAGGAAGCGCAGATGATCTTCACCTGTGAATCTCTGGTTATGAGCATAATAATGATCCTTCAGCGATAGTAACACACCGTTGCTGATCTGTGTCCGATATTTATCGGTAAAGTACAGGTGCATCCAGTTGCCCAGATAATTGTCGTTATGCCAGCCCAGCAGATCGTGCTTCGGATCATTTGCCGCATGGTCGTACCAGTAGATGCTGTCACTGCCATCACGCAGCGCCGGTGTTCCATAAACTGCCGTCCGCATATCACGATTGCTTAAATGGGCCACATCTACGACTGCCAATTTGTCAATATAAAATCTGCCGCTGTCTACATGCAGGTCAGCATTTTTTACCCACAGTTTGTCGAACCTGACACCGTTGCCGGTGTTGATGTTCTTAATGTTAAAACTCTCGATCGGCTCGTCAGCATCAGCACCGCCGGGGCTGATGATCAGCATGCCGTCAGCATCATCCCGCTGTTTAATATCATCCAGCGAAATCTTGTTGCCGCTGATAACGATCTGATTACCGGCGATGATCTCTTTTACGTCCATGTTGTTATCCATATCTTTGATGATCAGGACAACGATATTGCCGTCGATCTTGCACAACCTTAAATGGCCGTTTTCTGTACCGACAGAAGCTTTATCTTTAGCATAGACCTCGTGCAGATCAACATCGCCTTTACCTGTGTAAATATCCACTGAACCGTTAACCGATGTCAGCTTGACATCGCTGCCGCCAGGATTTTCACCGCCGTCAAAGTGATTGCTCTTAATATTGCCTTCTGCCACGTTCACTGTCAGGATACCATCTTGAGCCGTTGCATCTGCCCCGATAAAGACATCACCGTGATCAGCCAGCACATTGATAGCATTTTTAGCGTCCAGCGCAGCGTTGACCGTGATCGCTCCCTGGCCTGCCGCACCGGTATTTTTAGTTACCAGGTTGATGCTGCCCTGTTTGGAAGTGACAGTTCCGCCATCGTCGATGTTGATATTACCGCCGTCAGCGATCAGTTGTACATCCTTAACAGCTGTAAGCGTGCCGTCACTTGTGATATCGCTCGCGGCCTCCATCGTAATAGCCTCCGCTGCAGTTATTGCAGCAGTGTTTCCGATATCATTACCGGCTGTCAAAATTACACTGCTGCCAGCTGTAAGCATATCACTGTTATTGATGTCGTTTCCAGCAGTCATTGTAATGGAGTCTACTGCCGTTATTGCAGCAGTATTACTGATATTACTGCCGGCCGCAAAGCTTACCAGCCTGCCTGACCCGATTGCACCGCTGTTAACGATATTACCGTCAGCAGTAAGCAGTACATCAGCGCCTGTGCCACTGGTAATCGTCGCAGCATTGCCGATATTGCCTTCCTGGGCCTGCATCTGCACCGTGCCCACGGCAGTGATCGCCGCACTGCTGTTAGTATTAAGGATATCACCCCTGCCTGCTAAAAGGTCGATAGCTACATCTTCAGCACCTGCAGTCAGGCTGCCCTGATTGACGATATCTCTTTCTGCTGCTTCCATCAAAATTTTTGCATCAGCTCTGATATCATCTTCGTTGAAGATATCCTGCTGTGCTTTCAGCGCTACATCTGCCCCGGAAATTACACTGCCTTTATTGGCAATACCGCCCGTAACTGCAGTCATACTTATGCCAAAACCCGTGCCACTGGTAACAGCCGCGCTGTTACTGATATCGGTCTGCGCCCGCAGCATTACAACGCCGCCGGCATTTATTGTATCCTTATTAGCGATACTACCCTCAGCGGTCATCGTCAGGGCCTCTCCGGCCTCGACCGTGCTATTATTGGTGATATCCTTACCTGCCTGCATGTCGAGCATCGCACCGGCAGTCACATTATCATGATTGATAATACTGCCAGAGGCAGTCATTTTGATGTCCTCTGCTGCTTGCAGCACACCTTCAGTAGACAGATCACCTTTGCCACTAAACTCGATATTACCAACAGCAGCATTTATACCGCCCTTAATCACCATAGCGCCGCCAGCAGCGATATTGCTGATACTTACATTTCCCTCTTTGACCTGTAAGTTATTCAGTTGTACCGTTAGTCCAGCAGCTGCATTGCTAACAAATTCTACCCCACCATTGATGCTGTTATCCTGCCCGATACTTTGAGCTGAGAAATTACTGATTTCGTTATTTTGGCTCAGCAGGCTTTGCCCGCCGCCGGTAACAGCTGTCAGCGATTTAACCCTAATACCGTCTGCAGCCGCATTTTGAGTAATATTACCTGTCGCCTGCAACAGCAATTGCCCTTCAGTATCATTAACAGTTATACCACCATGATCCAACGCGATATTGACCGCGTTGATGACGCCGCTGTCCTGAGCCGTTACCTGACCCATAACTGCAGGTATAACAACCTGTCCCTCAGAATTTTCAACCTGTGCTCGGCCCAGACTCACATTACCGGCACTTTTCAATGTAAATGCACCTTCGGCATTGATATTACCCAGCACCAGACTTCCACTTTCCTTACCGGCCAGATTAATATTCTTACCATCAGCGTTGATGACAGCGCCGTTATTGAGGATACGGACACCATTATCTGCTATACCGATATCGCCTTTCTCCGAAGCCAAACTTATCTGTGTTCCAGCACTGATATAACCCATATCCTTGCCTTCTTCGGTAGACATCTGCATTCCGTCAGCAACAGTAATCACTACCTCTTCACCTGCCGACACAGCCTGGATCGTTAACACACCTTCCTTCTGCGTCAGATAGACAGACTTGGCGCTATTAGCGTCAAGAGTGCCGGAAAGCTTAGTTTCAACATGCTTATCTTCACTGCCGATACTGCCATTGCCGCCGTAAATAATCAGATTCTTACCTTGCAGCAGGCCAGTACCGATCATATGCACGCCATTATCACTCATCAGCTTAATATCATTTTGGGTTTCGATACCGCTAATATTGAAGACGGTATCCTTAGTCCCGGCCAAATAAACATTATCACGGCCGGTAGCATGGATCTCACCCTGATCTCTGGTTTGGAGATTGATGGCCCGCTGCTGCCTGAAAGTCACGGTATTTGCTTCCGCATTCCAGGTCAGATCACCGGCTTTAGCCGATGCCAGCAACTGCAGGTTTTCCAGTTGACCCAGATCAGCGTAGTTGATGACCCTGTCCGCCGCATCGACACCGATACCGCCATTAGCTGCAGTGAGTGTGATATTATTCGCCGTAACATTGGCTTTAGCAACCGTTTGTACCTGTCCGGGCTTGCTGTTGATAACACTCTCCTGGATCGCATACAGCAGCTGGTTCTTACTCCAGCCATAATTACCGCTGCTGCTAACCTCCGCATAAGACGCGACTAGATTTTGTTCATCCGAGCTATAGCCGGTGTTGGCAAAATAATTCTCCTGTGCCTGCTGATATGCAGTATAGGCATCAGTTATCGCCTCATTCTTTTCTGTCGCATCGCTGATACCGTCAGCCTTTTGCATTGCTTCGATATAAACCGCCTTAGCTGTCTGCAAATCACCATCATCGGCATAAGCCTGAGCTGCATCTTTATAAGCCTGAATTTTACCTGCTTCGCCGCCAGCCAAAGCCTCCGCTCTGGAATCAAGACCTGCAAGCCGTTCCGCTTTGGCATCTTCTGCAGCTTGACTACTGCTGTCATCGGCATCAGCACTGCTGATAAGGCCGTTTTCCAGCCATCTGTCAACTTTAGCGGCGCTGTCCGACAAACCAACGCTGTCTTCATTATAAGCATCAACAAAACTGCCGTCAGTTACGGTCAATACCGCATCACCATTAGCACTTTCTATCGTACCTAAGCGCATATTGCCAGACGTCTGAGTTAAAACAATATCACCCTGCGCTGTTGCATTAACACTGGATGTCATACTGTCACCGCTGAACAACTCGCTGCCGCCCAGAACCCTCAGGCTCTGGCCTTTAGTGCCTATAGTTCCGGTCCGGCTCAGCAAATCGATGCGCTGTCCCTTAATTGCATAACTGCCGCCGGCGGTGTCAAAAATACTGCCTTCTGCCTGCAGATAAATGTTACCGGTCTCGGCATTAATAGCTCTGCTGCCGCCGGTCACCATCCGGACGATGTTTAAATCGCCCCGGTCAGACAAGAAGTTGATATTACCATCATTCGTTGCTGCATCAACTGTAGCTTTGCTGCCGATAGCCGCATGATTGACCTGAATCCCTGTATCAGCCCGGACCACGACATCGTCAGAATTAATTTTGGCGTTGCCCAGCGACGTAACTGCTCCATGATTACTGGTTAAAGTCACGTTCCCCAGTCCTTTGTAATTACTGTCGCCACTATTATCGATAACAGCAGCATTGCTGATATTACCGGCCAAAAACATGTCCTGATTGCTGGTAACATTGATATTGCCACTGCCTTGACCGTTACCCAGGAAGCCGATATCGATACCATAATCAGCCTTCAGGCTGGAGGTCGATGAGTTAGCCGTACCCTGCTTGCCGGTCCAGTAATAATAGGTAGTGCCATAGCCAAAGATCTTACCGGCGGTACCGTCATACCGCTTATCTGCCGTCACTTCAGAATATTGTTCTGTTCCCGTATTATAATAATTGGAACTGATCTTAAACTGATTGCTCAGATTACCAGTAGTAATGACTGATCCGGTTGCCAGACTCTGGCCACTGCCGGACGAAGTAGTATAAGTATATGTTTTTCCGTCACGGTTTAGACCTGCCACAAACTCGCCGGTATTACCATAATCCAAAAGGCCCCAGAAGAGGAATTTTTCGCTGTAGCTGTACTTTTTCGTAGTTTCACCAGAAACACCGCCGGTCCATTGATACTGCAGTCCGTTCTTAGGCGTATACGTATAAGTATCTGCTCCCGCAGTCCAAGCAGGCAAATTGACTGTTGCTGTTCCAACTGCGTAACTGCGCTGCTGACCGTTCATATATTCCGTGACCAGATTGGTGTTTTTATCGGTAATACTGATCAGCCCGCTGATATCATTGTTCGTAATAGTATTAACTTTCACTGCACGGTCGATCTGAGCCGTATTGATGCTGATATCAGCAGCGCCATCCATCGCCATCAGCCTGCCGTTGCCTGTACTGGAGATTTTGCCGGTAATATAGATCTTACCGCCGTTAGGAGTGATGCTGTCAGTCAGCAGCTGTTTGGTATAAGGATTATAATAAACCTTCACCTCATAATCCCAAACCTTAGTCGTGCTGTTCCAGACCTTGCCACCGCCGTTGATGCAGTAAACTTCATTGCTCATGACCTCGTTATCACTCAAAGGACGTTGGTTTGCTGCCCAACCGGCGTCTAATGCTGCCACTTTACTCGCGTCAGCAGCAGACAGTTCCGTTGAATAGCTGCCGTAGCCGCTTTGTACCAGGCCGCCGATATTGACATTCAACCCGCTGATATAGACATTATCACCAGCTACAATGCCCGCACTCTCGTCCACGGTATAATTCAATTCAGCAGCATCAATGCCAACCGTGTTGATCAGCCAATTTTTATACTCTTCATAGCTGTTAAAGGTATAGGTAACATTGCTGCCCTTCTGATAGAGGTAATTCTGGATTTTTTTCGCTACAGCGTCGCTGAATTGATAACGTGTTACAGGATCGCCGCCGATATTTATCAGTCCTTCGCTGCTGGTCTGGGTTACCGACCCGTTGACGGCGGATAATGTGATATTGCGCCCGCTGATATTCCCCTGTACCAGTACATTGTAATTATCATTATTGACTTTGATGTCGCCGGCCGTATTGGTAATATCGCCGAAAATACCGATATCTGCCTGCGGTGACGGATTACCAGCAAATGCCGAAGACGAATTGCTGTTAACTGTGATCGTTGGCGCATCAGTACCTAAACCATCGGCTTTTGTTGTCCCAGTAAAGTTGTTGCCGCTGCTGGTACTTTTCAAATCAGATTCGTTAAATTTCAACTGCCCGCCTGCATCTTTGATCGTCAAATCTCCGACAGCAAGATACAGGTCACTGCTGTTATTGATAGTCAGCTGCGGCGCACCCTGTGCCGTCATACTGCCGGTACCCTGCAGCTTATCGGCTTCGATATTAATATTACCGCCTGAAACCACTATATCCGGCAATTTGATAGCCGCAACATTGATCTGATCAACAGGGATATCAGTCTGATTGCCGTTTTGGTCCAACGCCACCATGCCTGCGTTTCTCATTTCCAGAACGATACTGCTCAATTCATTTTTATAAGCATTATATTCATCTGACCCTTGCAGATAATCCTGCATCAGCCCGCTGACTTCCTTATAACGGTCAAACAGTCCGTTAATTATAACGATAGCAGCCGGAGTAAGCTCTTCTGCATCAAACCAGTCTGAACCTTCACCGATCGTGATCGTGATACCTTCGTAGCTGACACCACCAGAAGTAAGCAGATTACCATTCTCGTCATATGTCGGAGCAGTCGTCTTCGTAGCGCCGCCGATATCGACTTGCAGCTTATTATGGATACCAGATTTAACAACACCGCTGATATCAGCATAATTGTCAGCAGTTTCGCTTTTGATATTCTCTCCAAGCGCAGTGGAAGCTACGGAACCACTACCGTCTGTTCCTGTATAAATGTTATATTCACGGGCAGACTCAGTGACTGTAGTCTTACCTTTGCCAGCCTTGACATTCACATGACGTACGCTGCCGACAGTGCTGCCGCCGGCAATCATAACCTGGTTACTTTGGACCATTGTGTTTTTAACGCTGGGATCAGTATAAACCGGCAATGCCGTTTTATTATAAGCATCTGCCAAAACTTCCAGATCCAGCGAAGAATTGATACCGCCGCTGTTAGAACCTGCATACAGGTTAACATCATTAGTACTTTCCAGATAAGAATTACCGGCGACTTTCAGCTTATTGCTGCGCTGCAGACTGTTTTCAGCCTTGGCAGAGGCAGCTCCGATCGCTCCACCCTGTGTATCGGCGATAGTCTCCAGCCTGACTTCAGTATCATCGCTGGCCGCTAATGTAATATCCTGGTCCTTTTTCGCCGTTTTCAATATGGAACCATTGACCGTGATATCGTTATTATAAGCTATATCATGTTTGCTGAATGCCAGAGATACAGGAATTACCCCTGCTGATTTTAAACTGTTGGTGCTGTCGATGGTCCCCTGTGTCAAAGCCTGCGCAGTAATTGACCCCTTGGCACCGGTGCCTGTCAAAGTACTTTCGTCTATATTTACTCCCGCATTGAAAAGAAAATCATCTTCGAGATTTGACGCATTGATATTCAGACCACCGTAGCCACTGGCATCTATTTTTCCAGTATAATCAACATTATTTTGAGCCGTATAAGTCTGCGTACCATCACTGCTGATCGTCGCACTGCTGACAGTTGTATTGGCATCATTACTGATAGCGTTTTTCAGCCAGACGCCGCTGCCGCCTATCACAGCAGCACGCACCGCATCGGAATGCAGCTCAACAGTACTGCCATTGAGCGCGCTCACAGTAACGGCACCATCAGTATCCCAGTTACCGCTTACTCTGGCATCTGTATCGGCACGATACTCATTTTCCACCTTAGCGGCATAAGGACTGATATCAACCAGCGCACCGCCATAACCGTTGGCCTCGCTGTTAATATCGGCATAACTTTTCGCACTGACTGCCAAATCATTTATATGGCTACCGGACTTGCTCCCTGCTGCTATGGCCTCAGTCGTTAAATCAACCAGAGTAGCGGCAAGGTTAGTCCCCGTAGCGAATGCTGTACCAACACTGATGCCGCTGGCCTTTACCTGTTGCGCCACGCTGTTATTGGCCTCCAGCCGCAGATCGGCAGCTTCATAATTATCGTCACCTAACGCGTATCCCCGGTAGATATTGTTGCCAGCATTCACAGACACTTTGCTGTAAATAGAGCTGCCGCCACTGTTGATCTGGGCCGCTCCGCCAGGGAATGGCGAGGCACTGATACTCAGCGCCTGCATATCAACATACTGCCTGGCATTAGCTTCAGCCTTGACGTTAATCGCCCCGGGTTCAGCTTCACTGCCCGCTGTCAAAATATTATTATCACCAATAGTTACACTGGTCTGCAAACCTTTGGAACTGGTCCCAATGTTAGCCTGTGCCACAGTTACAGCTGCAGAAGCCAGCATACTGCCGCTGATCGCACCAGTAACCGCTTTAACGGCAGGCGCGTTGAGTGCTGTAATGTTGATATCTTTGCCTGCTGTCAGACTGTTTTGGCTGGTCACGTCTATCTTGACCGTACCATTCTCAGTAGCCTGGGCACTGACACCAGCCCCGGCAAATACCAGTCCGCCGCTGCCGGCTATCGCATTTACCGACAGGGAATAATCTTTTTCCTTACCATTTGCATCTCTGGCTTTGCGTTCGGCACTAATATCGACGTTTTTCTCAGCCTTCAAACTGCTTTTATCCACTGTAATACCGATATTGCTGGTATTTTCAGCCTGCGCCACGATTACCCCTAAGGCGACTGCGCCGCCCGAGATACCAACAGCTTCGATCGAAGTACTACTGCTGTCATTAGCTGTCACAGCTACGTCATTTTTAGTCGCAGTTAAACTACTGCCGCTGATCTTAACATCGCTGCCGCCTTCCGTGCTGACGCGTCCGTAAGCCGCATTGACGCCCAATATGCCGCCGCTGCCCTGATACATATTCAATTGTGTCGCACCGTTGATATCGCTGCCCACTTTGATTTCTGCACCGGTGAGCATAGCGTCCTCGATCTTCACCGCCAGATTGCGGTGTACGTTCAGTATGCCTACGCCGGCATTGACTGCTGCAGAACCCACTGCGCCGCTGCCTCCGGTCATGGTTATATCACCGGTTTCCTTAGCTGTAGCCGCAAGATTGCCCTGCGCCGTCATGCTGCCGTCTTTGATATTCACCGAGATCTGCGAATCCCTGCCGCCGCCGAAGCCCGCGCCTACACTTACCGTATTGGCATCAGCCTCGATCGAGCCTTTTTCCAACGCGCCCAGATCGCGGGCAAAGCTCAGCATATCCGTATCTCCGTAAGCAGCATTGGCTGCTTCGATCTGTTCACGGGCCGCTTGTTCGTTTTCATCGGCATCATTTAAAGCCTTACCTACATTGGTGATAAGTATATTGCCGCCAACCGCTGCTCCACCTGCTGCTGCATTAGTAGCCAGCTGGCTGATGTCGCGGAGTTCTTCTGCCGTTACAGTGATATCCTTTTGCGCTTTCAGGTTACTATTCGTCACATTACTCTGCACAGTGCTGTCGATCGTATTAACGGTGACGCTGGCACCCACACCGACTGCACCTGCGGCGATACCGCCCGTATAAGCATCTATAGCAACAGTGTTTTTGGCTGCCACAGCAATGGAGCCATTGGCCGCTGTCAAAGCTGCATTGGTAATATTGGTTTTGACCTTGCTGTTGATATTATTTACAGATACCGCCCCAGCTACGCCTGCTCCGGCTCCGGCCACACCTGTTGCCGCAATGGCAGGATTGGCAACTGTTTTATTGGTCGCCGTAATACTTTGGTTGCCGCTGCTGTTAACAGTACTGCCGCTAACCTCGGCTTCTGTGACCGAATCGTCCTGCAGAACACCTACGGATAAGCCGATCCCGGCGCCTACACCTGCACCGCCGGTCGAAATATTGCCTGCATTAGTGCGTGCCAGATGGTTAGCCTCGACGTCGAGCGTCGTGACATCAGCTGTAGTACCCGTTAAAACGGCTTTAGTTGTGTTGTCCATTTTACTGACAGTCACAACACCGGCTACACCGGCACCCACGCCGGCTGCGCCCATGCCCACCGTAAACGACGATATGCCCTGCTTACCTTCTGCCGCCACCTTCAAAGCCTGCGCCTTGATATCACTGTCAGCAACCTGCGCTGTAACGTCGCGGCTCACCGTATTGGTATCCGATCCGACTCCTATACCTGCGCCTTCGACACCGATGCCCAGGGAACCTACAAAGCCGGCACTGTTAGTGTAATCACCGGCACGAACACTGACATCTGCCCTGCTGCCATTTCCGGCAATGCCGCCGTTCAGTATGGCATTGCTGATTTTCGCATCAGTAGCGCCTTCAATAAGATTGACATTGACTGTGGCTGCCACACCGGCATACATGCCGCCAGAAGCGTTAACAAGGAAGGATTTAAGGTCGCGGGTCGAAGAAGCATCAACTACGATGCCCTTTTGTACAGCAGCAGTACGCTCAATCTGCGAGCCCATTGCAATAGTATCTTTGTCGATCAGCGTATCATGAATCTGATCGTCTTTCACTGTGCTGTCAGTTTTTATGCCGCTGCCATTGCCCTTGGCCGTAACACTGGTTTTAACAGTGCTTTCACCTTCGTCGCCAATAAAGGCCCCGGTAGTGCCCGAAATCTGGTTGACACTGGTAGATACACCCACAGCGGCAGTACCACCGCCGCTAAGCGTTCCCGCATAGTTGGAGATCTGTTCATCGCTTTGCGCAACTACCCCTACACTGCCGTTAGCTGCTATTACAGCACCCGAACCGATATGGGCCGTAACATCGTTTGCTATCATATTGACAGCGACCGAACCGCTGACGCCTACATTACCGCCAACTGCCCCGCCTACGCCTATCGTTTCGATCTTCGGAGCAGCTACAGCGCGTATATCCAGTTCCTGCAGATTCATTGTGCCGCCCTGCACCTCTGCGCCGGTCTGCTGCACGATCCTGTTTACGGCAACGCCTGCGCCTACTGCTGCTGTACCTGCACCGGCAGCCACAGCAGCAGTATTGAATATCTTGCTGTCAGATTGAGCTTTTACAGTAACATCAGCCCTGGCTGCATTGTCATCGTCTTTATCGATGTCCGTCGCTTCAAGTACGGCCTGCGTCTGCTTGTTGACGAGTGCCGTCGAAGCAGCGCCCTGTACGGCGACCTTACCTGCGCCGCCTACGCCCACAGCCACGTTCAAAATTTTAGAAGAATCAACTGCGCTGACACTAACTGCCGCACCGGCAGCCGCAGACTCGATCTGCGTTCCCTTGATACCTGCATTGGTCACCTGACCGGCCTTAGCTGCATCGCCGCTGGAACCGCCAATATCAGTACAAGCAACACCTGCACCAACGCCTGCTTTCGCTCCGGCTGCTACATTGCCCATTACCGTATAAGTATAAGTAGTATCGGCAGCAGCTGCGCCCACTGCCTTAGCATTGGTTATTTCCGAATCACTGATCAGGGCATCTGTCTTGCCATCAGCACGTGTTAAAACCACAGTGCCGGTTATTGCCGCATTCTCTGTTGCCGCAGCGACGCTGGCCCCGATCGTATACATTTTATTACCGTTGGCAGCATTGGCATTTACTATTACACCATCAGTATCAATGCTTCTTTTATCAATAAGATTGTCGTGCAAATAAGCACCTGTCACATTACTCAGGCCACTGTAGCCCAGCCCCGCGCCCAAAGCACTCTTGCCTCCGGCTATCTGCCCGGCTACATTTATCATCTTCGCTGTATTCACAGCCCTGCCGCTTACCGACTGCGCTTTGATCGTTGAGCCGCTGATCGTTGCCGCAGCTGTATTATCAATATCCTGCCAGGACGCGCTGCCTACGCCGCCAATCTTATTGCCTACACCTACACCGCCAGCTACGCCTACCAGTAAGGTATCCGAATTGGCCTGCGCTTCAACATCGGCAGCAGTGATCTCAGAATCAGTTATTTTAGCAGTGAACTTATTATCGATATCGCTGATAGCTACCGACGCGCCTACTGCCGCATCGCCGTTAGTAACGGCCACACCGGCCGCCGCAGTAACGATAGTACTGCCGTTTTTACCTATCGTATCAAGGTCAAGCGTACCATCGCCGCTGCCGTCATCAGTCATGGCTGTATCCAGCCCGTCATAATAGGAATTACCCTTTGTATCGATAATGGAGCTGGTTCTGGCAAGTTCTGCCGTTTTATCACTGGCCCCCCGTGTCAGCAACTCCTGATAAACAGCCGCATCCTGTTTATTTGTATCCATCGCTCGCACTCGCACCGAGCCAGCAGCTGTTGTTGCGATATTGGCCCCATCAATATATGCATTAGCAGTATTATTGACGCTGTTATAAACACCGGCACCCTGAATATTAACGCTGGTACCGTCGCTTTTGCTGGTTTTGGTAGCACCGGCCGAAACAGCCGCTGTAACTGCTGTCAACGCACTTAAAGCATGCACTTCAACATTACCCACATCAGTATAGGCCAGACCGTTTTTACCTGTTCCCTTGATCCCGGCATTGATAGTATTGTTTAAAGAAGCCACAGCAACGGAAGCACCCACGGCCGTACCCTGATTGCCCGCCGCCACTTGCAGCCCGCCTGTCACCTGCACATCACTTTGGTAGCCTGTCACATCAATTGACTGCGCCTTAGTAACAGTATTGTCCTCCATCAGGGCATTGACGGTATGGTCGATCAGATTGACAGAAACTGCCGCTCCGCCGGTGCCGCTGCCGCCCTCATTTTTAGATATTTCCAGTCCCAAACCAGCCGCAATAGTAGTGCCGCCGCTCAAGCCTAAAACATCAAGCTTGCCCGCGTCGTTAATCGTACTGTTGGCAACGATGGCGCTGATAGTATTGTCGATATCGTTAACAGCTGCCGCACCGGCCAGAGCCGCACTCTTTCCTTTGGCACCATTTTCGCCGCTGGACTTCCAAACCAGGGCCGCTGCACCGCTGTAGGCCCCAACAAAAGCATTGTCCCGGGCAGTAACGCTCATATCGCCATCATTCAGGCTGATAACGGCATTATCTACAACGGCCTTAGTCTCGTTGCTAAGGCTGTTTACTGACACGCTGCCAGAACCAGAAATGCTGAATTCCGGCATAAATCCCTGGCTGCCGCCCTGATTATCACGGTTGATATTCAGCTGGCCGCCGCCCTGCCCCGTACCATTTACATTAAAAGCATTGTCGACAGCCGAAGATGAGCTGCCATCGCCGTTCACCTTATCGGCAAAGATCGAACCGGCCTTACCTACCAGGCCATTTTCACCCAGTACCTTATCAGTAAGACTGTTCATTTTATTACCCAGCTTGTCAAAAAAACCTTCTTTGCCTGAGCTGTCGTTGCTGGAAACGCTGCCCGCCGCACTGACAGTATTGATTGTGCCGTCAGTAACAGCAGCTACGTCCAGACCATAAGCCTGCACCGAAGCCGCTTTTTTAACAGCACCGGTAGCCGTATAAGCAGTTGTATAACCTTCATCACCGCTCATTTCATCATTGTCAGCGCCAAAAACCTCATCGCTGAAGCCCTTGACATCGCCGATACCGGCAATATTATGTACCGCAAAATCATTCACGGCCACGCCAATACCAACAGCACCGTTGGAATGGGTCATCGAAAGGCCGCCTGCCACATTCACCAGACTTGTATCGTTCAAACCCTTAACTGTTACCTTACCACTGGTCTCAGCAGCACCGGAACCGTTTTTCTGTGCCGTCAGCGAAGCCTCATCGTCAACTATCGTCAGCACCTTGCTGTCGCCGCTTATCACCGACACCATACCGTTCAAAGTAACGCCCGAAGCGCCTGCCTCACCAGAGGCTCCTTTACCTGCGCTTGCTGCTACGGCCACATGGTCGATAGTATTTGTGCCTGCGATATTTATCTCGCCGCCGGTGATATGCGAGCCTTCACCCACAGCCACCACCGTATTGGTATCAAAATCAGCTATATTAACCGTTGCACCTACTGAGCTGTTGCCGCCGGCGTTATTAAAAATGGCCGCAGTTACTCCTGCCAGGCTAACATCCTTCATCAGATTCTCAGCCCCAACATCAACTGTACCTTCAGAATTTATTTGTACATTATTACCCAGCAGCACCTTGCTGCCATGGTCCACATTGGTTATCATCACAGTACCGGCAATAGTTGCCGCCGTACCCGTGCCGCTGCCGCCATCGTCGCCTTTAGCGTTAGATACAGCTGCAAAATTAGCATAGCTGTTAGGATCGGCAAAAGCTATGGAATTGACCACGATATCAGACAAGCCCGAAACTGCCTGTTTCAGCTTGGCTGCCGTCGTCTGCTGCGCCGGATCCTTCTCTGCCGCAGCGATCTGTTCATTCAATGTATCCAGCGCACTAAGCAGTTCCGTAGCTGCGCTGAAAGGATTGGTCGCCTTCAGTATCCCATCGTCGCTGGTAAGCAGCGTCTCATCAGCAGTAAAAGTTCCTAAAGCCGCTTCCAAAGCGTCGGCCTTATCTGTTACAGCCTTCAGCAAAGCTTCCCAGTCGCTGCTGATGCTGCCTCCCAGCCCGCTGAAACCAGCTTTGATATCAGCTGCCGCACGCTTGACATCATCAACCATCTTCTGCACCCGGTTATAATCAACCAGCACGCGGCTATTGACAGCCACACCTTTTTTACCTGTAAGGGCCGCCGACTGCGCATTGGTTTCGCTACGGTCAGCAACGGTCACAGTAGCCGTATCCTCAAGGTTAGTCACCATTACTGTCGCATTGCCTACAAGCCCGCCGCCATGCTCCTTAGTATAGGAATTGCTGGCGCCGCTGGCCACCATATGGATATCGTCCATCTGCATCCTGGCATCCAGGGTCAACTGGCCTTCCTGAGCCGTCAAGCCGGCTTCAGAACCGATATTGACCGCAGCAGTATTATTTTCGTTGACCACGGCCACCGTCGCGCCTGCCTTCAAAAAATCGGCCAGCTTGATGCCTTCATAGGTCATACCGTCTGCGCCGCCCTCGCCATCGCTCTTAAAAAGGGCATCCTTCACCTTACCGCCCACAGCTTTCAGGGCATCGGTAGCACCCACCTTGTTCAAGGTCTCCATGGCCTTCGCCATGTATTTGCCCGAGCCTATCTTATTGCTGCTGATGACAGTATTTTTGGTAAAGGTGTTATCCGCGCTGACGCTAAGGTCATTACCCGCCTCCAGTGAACGGTCTACATTGATCCCGGCCCTGCTGTTATAGGTGGTCACATTTACGGCTGTTACCAGTGCCGAAGCATCTGCACCAGCAACATTCAATTCAGAATTAAGGTCATTTACAGCTTCGGCCCCAATCACGATATCACCGCCAGCCGTCAGAGCCTTTTCGTAGCCGGCCGTCTGATTTTTATTGATATTTACCTGCGCCGTGTTATCACCGTTAGTGACCAAAACTCCGACAACGATCTGGTTGGCATTTTCGCCCTTCACCGCCAGGTTATCTGTCGCATCTATTTTCAGGTCAGCCTTAGCCTTAACTTCCACATCACCCTGTGCATTTACCTTGCCATCCACATTAACTACGGCCTTATTGGACGCTTCGGTATATGTAACTGCCCCGGCCGGCACATAGGTGCCTTTTTGCCCGCCCTTGCTGGCAAACTTATAACCGGTAGCCGATGCCTGCGTTGCCGCTAAAGTAGTGCTTTCCGCAGTAATGGCCACATCACCGCCACTGCTGCTTACAGCCGCTTCCTGCCCGATATTGACAGCAGCCTCTGTTTCCAGCACCGCAAAAGCAACGTCACCTGTAATGGGTGTCGCTGCGCCAAGCCCCAGTACTGCTGCTTTATGCACCAGCCCGTCTTCGTCCACATATTCATTTTTAGCTACCGCCTGCACCGTAACGTCTTTAACGCCGCTCACGCTGCCTGCCGCCAAATCAACTGTTGCCGTTACCTGCGCCAGGCTTCCTGCTTCTTCTGCACCAGTCTCGGTACGTTTAACATTCTGCGCCGTAGCCGAAATATCCACGCCTCCGGCTGCCGCTATCGTGCCATAGTTCTGCACCGAGGCAGTTATCTCCCTGTAGGTGACCTCGTCAGCCAGCCCGTCCAGCTTATCCTTGATAAAGCCGGGGGCACCGTCGGCAATGCTTTTAGTACCGGCATCGGCAGACGCTTTCAAAATAATATCGCCGCTGCCGGTGTCCATAGTCGCCGTCAAAGCGCCCGTCAGACCCGATTGCACAGCGCCGCTGCTGCCCTGTATATTTACCAGATCAGTAAAATCTACCACGCCGGTATTCAGGGCTGCCGCCTTATTGATATTCTTATTGCCATCAATGCCTACCAGGATATTCGCCGCCCGCAGGTCGATCTTATTCGTAGCATTGATCTTACCCAAAACAGTTATCGTGCCGCTGGGGTTCAGCGGTATCTGTGCCGGCGAATTGCGCAGCAGCTCCAGCTGCGCTTTCTGCGCATCGTTGGTGCCTGCCGACAACACGTTCTGCATAGCCGTCATCTGCGCCGCCGTCGGCGTCATCACATGCAGTGCGCCAGTATTGATAACGCCGCTGCTGCCTACAGCCATGCCGTCCTTACTCAAAAAGTACAAATTGCCGCCGATCTTATTGTTTTTGACAGCGTTCACCGTACCGTTGATGTCGATGTGGCTGTTAACAAAATTGACCAGATTATCGGCCTGGTTATTGCTGTCTTTACTACCAAAATACATGTTGGCGATCTGATTGGCATTCAAGCCAAATTGCTGAAAAACATTGACGCCGGTTCTGTCGATGATTTTTTTTGTCTCTATGTCGATAACACTGCCATTAGTCGTAACATTTGTAAACTCAGCACCGGAAATTATCTGTGCCGATGCCACAAGAGGATTAGCAAAAATACCCATGGCAGTAACGGCAGAAATGATCCGCTGCGCCAGCTTAGGGCGCTTTTCAACTGCGGTCTCTACCTGTTTTGTTTTCAATTTCTCATTGCTGCGCCTGATCCTTCTTTGTGTGCTCATGGTCTTGCCCCCTTCTAAAACTGCCCGTTAAACATAAAATGCAGACGTGTTTTACCAGCCTCGCTGCCGTTCAGCTCCCGGCGTAATGGTACGCCCAACGTCAAACTGCTGTAAAAATTCTGTGCCAGCGCCGCCTTAACGCCAATACCCGTACTCATCAGTATATGATCTTCAAAAGCACTGTCACCATAAACGCTGCCGTAATCAATAAAGGTAAAGGCCGATACCGCTTTAGCTATCGGCACCGAATATTCCAGGCTCACCACCACACCGTGGTCACCGCCCAACAAACTTTCCTTATAGCCGCGTACACTGTAGGCTCCTCCGATATAAAACTGCTCGGCAGACGGCAGATAACTGGTACTGCTCCACTGTCCGTCCAGCCGTCCCGTCAGCATCTGCCCACCGCTGTAAACCTTTTGGTACAGTCCATTGAACTGGTATTTGCCAAAATCCTTGTTCTGCCCGTCGATGTTTTCCCAATCACCTATCCTGTAACCATGTTTTTGAAAAATCACCGAGCTTTTACCGTAATTCATCATACTAAACGATGCGGTATAGCCGCTTATGGTATCATCAACCCAATGGATACCTAAAAAATCCGTTTTCGAGCTTTGACGACTGTATTCCAGTGCCACATCGCTTTTTAAATGCTCTGTTACTATCAGTGGCTGCGTCAGCGACACGCCGTACGAATTAGAATTGCCGCGTACGTTCATCGGCTCCAGGTCACCGTCGATAATATGCACACTGTTGGCACTGTACTGTACCCCTAATTTGGTCCCGCTGCGCCCTACTGGAGTATTATAGGCAAAGCTGCCCGATTTTGTGCCCTCCGAAAAGATCCCGCTCACCATCAGCGTATCCCTGTTACCTGTCAGGCTTTTATTAGTATAAAACATCCCTGCACGCCACAAACCGCTGCTGTCACTGCCGGCATTATCTGTATAAACTGTAAAATTGTGTTGCCTGGGCTCATAGGCAGTTATAACATAATCAGTAGTACCAGCTTCCTCGCCTGCCTGCATAAAAATGCGCAGCTGCACATCGTTGGTGCTGTTAAAGCGCAGCAGGTCTTTGTTAAGCTCGTGTACATTGTCTATCCTGTCTTTGTGCAAATGCAGCCGGTTTTGAATATACCTGCTGTTAGTAGATTTATTGCCATCCATGATCAGCTGGCCGGTACGCCCCTCTACCAGATTGATGTGGACGATCCCTTCTTTGATCGTCTGCGGCGGTAAAACTGCTCTGCATGTCAGGTAGCCCTTATCCTCGTATAACTTGTTTAATTCACTAACCAGCGTATTCAGCTTTTGCAGTGAAACCTCGTGTCCCACATATTTGTCTGTCACTGACGCTATTTCAGCCTGACTCAGCACCTGTGAATCGTCAATAACTACCTTTTGCAGAAGGAACAGCACGCTTCCGCTTGCTTCACCCTGCTCACTGCCTTTTTCTGCCTCAACCTCGCTCTGCTGTTTGTTGCGTTCTTCCTGTATTCTTCTGGCGATCTGTTCTCTTTCAATATACTCTCTGGTGCGGTTCAGCTGCACGCCAGCATCATTATAGCCACTGGGCGGTCTGCTGGGCGGATTTGCTTCCGCAGTAACCGACACGCCTGCCAAACTTACTAAAACCAGTATTTTTACTGCCTGCGATAAATATTTCCCGTTCATGATCACCGCTCCCCATTTAATTTCACTAAGTTTATAACCCAACCAAACAGTTTATTTCTTGCTTATCATTATAATAAAAATATTTTTCTTTTTTGTAAATATTTTGTTTACATATGGATTTGCAAATTAGCACTTGTGTTCTGCATATTGTAAATGATATTATTTCTATATGAAGTTTAGTGTTTTATTTATCTGTTATAATATAACCTTCAGTAGAAAGGATATGTTGCCATCATGCTCAAAACTCTTGTTTTTTGCAATCAAAAAAATAAAGCATTATTTCATGGTTTATTGGCTTACAGCAGACTTTTTGACATCGAATCTGTTTTTATCGAAAGCTGCAATGAAGCCCGGCAACAGCTTCAGCTTCTCCAGCCTGCAGCGCTGATAGTAGAAGTAACCACTTCTGACGCAGCAGAAATAAGGCAATTTGAGCCTTTAAGCAAAGCCGTGCCGCTTTTTGCCGTCTCGGCCATGACTTGCGAAACTGTTGCCGTTTCTGCCTATCAAAATGGTGCCGTCACCTTTATCAGACTGCCCTGTGGCAGTAAAGAATTTTATTACAGACTTCTTTCTGTGCTCAAAAACTGCTACCGTCCGCCTTTAAACGAGCTGCACAACACCATCGACGTAGGCAACATCAAAATCTACACTAAAAGTAACCGTGTCATGCTCAATAACGAGATCGTACACCTTACTCCCAGCGAATATAACCTCCTCCTGCTGCTGGCCCAAAACGTCAACCAAACAGTCAGCACTGAAGAAATGTACAACAAGCTATGGAGCACCAGTGAACTGCGTCACACCAGCCGCGGCCTGCAAATGCATCTAAGCAAGCTGCGTCGTAAGCTGAACCTTAAACAGGACCAGCAGGTGCGCATCATCACCATCCACGGCAAAGGCTATTGCCTGCAAGCAGATAACTACAACTCTTAACAATTTTTCTATCCTTCTACTTTTAATTTATTCTTTTTACCATCATAGCACATGTCCCCCCCTAATCAAGTTTTGTGTTTTCAGATCGTACAAAGCTCTTTATGCAAAAAAAAGCTGAACCGTTTTTCAACGAGTTCAGCTTTAAACCAATGCTGCCTTGATCAACGCCAAGTTGATTTACTGCAAGACAGCCAAACCAAAATTTTTATTTACAGGAGGATTTGTAGGTTTACTCAAATTTATCAGCCTTCCGGAACGGTAACTGCCTCTTCCGGAGGCTTTTTTTGTTTTGCCAGTGACAGTGTAACTACGCCCGTCATAATCAGGGCACAGGCAACGATCTTGATCGTAGTCACTGTTTCTCCCAAAAGCAGTACGCCGCAGATAATGCTGGTAATAGGCTCGAAGGTAGTCAAAATAGCGGCAGTAGAAGCACCGACATGCTTGATGCCTATCTGCAGCAGCGAGAGGGCTACCACCGTACACAGTAATGCAAACACAGTGGAAATAAACCAGGCCTGCGGCGTCAGAGTCGTCAAAGTCAATTCACCTGTTCCTATGCCAAAGATCCCCATAGCGATCGAAGACATCAGTGCTACATAAAAAGAAATTTTAAAAACAGGCTGATTTTTCAAACCGCTTTTATCCATATAAATGATATAAAAAGCATACGTAACGCCGGAAGCGACCGCTAAAAACAGCCCCAGAAAAGTCCCGCCGCTGAAACCAGCGCTCATATCCACACCCAGAAAAAAGCAGGCAATCCCGGCAGTAGCGATCAGCAGAGCAATAAATTTCTGCAGTCCCAGCCGTTCTTTATAAAAAAGTACGCAGCCGATAGTCACAAAAACAGGATAAATAAAGTGGATCGTTGTTGCTACGCCTACGTCGATCAATGAAAAGGCAATAAACAACATCAGCGTAGTCACAGCATTACCGATACCGCCTAAAATAGTCAGGCTCCACAATTCTTTGGCGCTGACCTGTAAAGATATGCCCTGATACCAAAGAATCGCCAAAAGCACCGGTAAGCTCAAAAAATTACGCAAAAAGGTCAGGGTCACCGGATTGCTGCCAGCCTCGCCATAGGTCATCGGCCCTAGAGTAAAGGCAAACCCGAAGGTAACAGCCGACAGCATCGTCAGTAAAATACCCCTGGTACTTGTATTAGCCATGATAATTCTCCTTTATGGAAGACAAAGCGGCAGATCCGCCGCTTTGTCTAAACCGGAATTAAAATTCTTTATCGCAGATTTTTACCAATTCATCTAAAACACTGTCAATGATCAGCTGTCCCCGGGCAGCTGAAGAAGAACGCGCCGGAGCAAGTACGCCGGTAGGCGGAACCGCATCTTTAGGCACAGGATAGATATGATACGGACAGGGAGTCGCTCCCTGGGTATCTACCATTCTTTCTTCATGCACCAATTCAGGGGCGAAAGCCATCATCAGAGATGTTTCCGTAACAGCTGCGTGCTCAAAAGCCCAGCCCGGGAACGGTACTTCGTCAAACACTTTATCGATGATCTCTGCCGGCATCGGGTCCCACCAGTTAGCGATCAAAATCTTGGCCTGTTCGCCATATTTTTGAGCTATCAGATCGACTGCTTCGCAGACAAAAGCTTCATTTTCAAAGTGACAGCTAAGCACCATGATTTTTTTCACGCCGTCTTTAATAAGCTCTTCCAGAACATCATAGGTCAAACGGACAAGAGTATCACCGTTCAAATCAACAGTTCCCGGGAACAGGGGGCCGCCGCCGGAAAGAGGTTTAGATTTATAACCATAGTTGATTGCCGGCGCTACCATACCGCCAACACGCTGCGCCAGTCTTTCGGCAAAGCCGTTAGCCAGAACCGTATCTACACACAGCGGCAGATGGGGGCCATGCTGTTCGCAGGCGCCGATAGGCAGAATAGTGATCGCTCCTTCGTCGATTTTCGCTTTAAATTCCATCCAGGTCATTTCGTTCATTCTGATCATGATTCATCGCTCCTTTAATATCCATATTTTAATGTCGTTTACCTGCATTTTTCCTTGTTGCTTTGTTCTTTTAAGAAAGAAAGTTGTGAGGACCTGCGGCAGTGCCGCATTTAATTAGGAACTTACTTGACTAAGAGTTTTCGTCCTGTCCCCGGGCCGTTTATTTTTGTGCAGCAGCTAGCTTTACTGTGCTTTCAGTATACCCCCGCTTCAACCTTGTACACAACGTACAAAAAGGCCAAAAACATTCCAGCCTGCAAGTGCATTTTTTGCACAAGTCAGTACTGCTCTTTTTGTATCATTCATACAGTGCTTTTTATATTTCGACTTGCTATACTGATTGCGACAAGAGTTTTCGTTACGAAGCTCCTCCGCCACAACATTAAGTTTGTAAAGGAGACTTTATAATGAAAAGCATATTATTCACCAACGCCAAATTAAAAGGTCAGAACGGCCTGCAGGACATTTATATAACTGATGGTAAATTTAAAGAGATAGGCCCCGGTCTTGCCGCAAAAGTAACAGCTGAGAAGGTCGTAGATCTTGAAGGCAAACTCGCCGTACCGCCTTATGTCGATCCCCACATTCATCTTGATTACGTTTTCACTGCACTTAATCCGGCGGCAGCCAACAAAACCGGTTCTTTATTTGAAGGCATCCAGCGCTGGTCTGAAACAAAAGGCAGGCTGACCAAAGAAGAAATCAAAGAACGCGCCCGTCAGGCCATGAAACAGGAGATCCTTACCGGCGTGCAATATATCCGTACCCATGTCGACGTAACTGATCCCAAGCTTACAGCCCTGCAGGCCATGCTGGAGCTGCGCGAAGAAGTCAAAGATACCTGCACCCTGCAGATCATCGCCTTCCCGCAGGAAGGGATGTATGCTTATCAGGGCGGTGATAAATTAGTTGAAGAAGCTCTCACTATGGGCGCTGACCTGGTCGGGGCCATCCCCCATTTTGAATATACACGTGAAGACGGCGTTAAAAGCGTCCAGAAAGCTTTCGAACTGGCAGTAAAATACGACAAAATGGTCGATATCCACTGCGATGAAACTGACGACGACCAGTCCCGCTTTATCGAAGTCCTGGCCGCCGAAGCACTGCGCAGCGGCATCGCCGAAAAAGCCACTGCCAGCCATACCTGTGCCATGCATTCTTACAACAATGCCTATACTTATAAGCTGTTCAAATTACTGGGGCTTTCCAAAGTCAATTTTATTTCCTGCCCTACCGAAAACATCCATCTGCAGGGACGTTTTGACAACTACCCCAAACGCCGCGGCCTGACGCGTGTCAAGGAATTGAACGAAGCCGGCATCAACGTCTGCTTTGCGCAGGATTCCATGAGCGATCCCTGGTATCCTGTCGGCAACGGTAATCTGATGAATATTCTTGACGCCGGTATACACATCGCGCAAATGATGAGTATCGAAGAAATCAGCAACTCCCTCGACCTGATTACAGTCAACGGCGCCCGTACCCTGAATATTCTCGATCAATACGGTATCGAAGCCGGCAAACCGGCCAACTTTATCGTTCTCAATGCCAAAGGCGAATTTGAAGCAGTCTGCAATCGCGTTTCCGTTGCCTGTTCCGTCCGCGACGGCGAATTTCTTTTTGAACGTGCCCCCGAAGTTATTACTACAACCAACGGGCTCTTAAAATAATATTCCCGGCCCCTTAACAAATAACAAAAAGCACTGCCGTTATTAAATACGTCAGTGCTTTTTTATCTGCAGAAAGAAACCTGAAAACCAGCATTTTCTGTAATATTTTTCGCAAAAATTTTACTGGTTTCAACAGCTCACGCAGCAGGATTTTTGATCCGTTTGTAGAAGTAAGTATATACAAAAAGAAAACAAGATGTCATCTGAAAATCATCTAAATTTTAATCTGACTTTTGCGGAGTGTTACCACTACCGCCTGTAACATTTCCGATCTGATCTATAGGCGCGGATGTTTTAAGGAGGGATTTACCATGATGAAAAAGATTCTTGTACCGTTCGATGGTTCCGAAACTGCGCTGCGTGCACTGGAGTTTGCAGCCGGCATCGGCAAACCGTTTGGCAGCGAAATTATGGTAGTCAATGTTATTGTACCTTACGACTACACTAAAGTTCCGCCAAGAAAACCTAAAAATGCTATTGAAGAAGCTGAAATGGCAGCCAAAGAACCGGATCCGACTCCGCTTGATATCGCTAAAGGTATTTTGGATAAGCTGGGCTGCACTACCGCATCCTATCGTCTGATCGTTGATATCGACCCGGCTGAGAGGATTTTGGAATATGCCAAAACTGCCGAAGCTGATATGATCGTGCTCGGCAACAGAGGTATGGGTATGCTGGCCGAACTGCTGATGGGCAGCGTGAGCATGAAGATTTCGCAATATGCAGAATGCCCCGTAGTGATCGTAAAATGATCAGTTAATATACATATTCCCGTCTTGTGAAGGCGGTAATCCCTTGGAAAAGGCCCCTTACCCGCTGGAGGTAAGGGGCCGAAGTGTTTTTCAGAATCACTTATCTGTCAATGTATCATTCATACTGCCGCTGCGAAACCCTTCCAGATCTAAACTTACATACAGGAACCCTGCCTTCCTGAAAGCTTCCACGATCTTCCGGCGCAGCTGCGGCTGCGCAATTTTTTCAATAACGGACTCAGCAACTTCAATGCGCGCCAATTTGCCGTGACAGCGTACACGCATTTCGGCAAAACCAAGATCCAGCAAAATCTGCTCTGCTGCTTCTATCATCTGCAGTTTTTCTGCAGTAATAACTTCACCATAAGGTATACGTGAGGCCAGGCAGGCATAGGAAGGCTTATTCCAGGTAAAAAGCTCAAACTCCCTTGACAGCAGCCGTACTTCTTCTTTAGTAAGTCCCACTTCCCGAAAAGGACTTTTGATCCCCAGCTCTGCTATCGCTTTCATCCCGGGGCGGTAATCACCTTCGTCATCTATATTGGAACCATCTGCGACGCAGCTGCAATGATACATCCCAGCCATCTCCACAACGGTTTCAAATAAGGCACGTTTACAATAATAACAACGTTCCGGACCATTCTCTGCAAATCCCGGAACAGCAAGCTGATCGACACCGATTTCAAAATGCGGTATTTTCAGTTCGCGCAGCAGCTGTGCCGCGTCCCTCGCTTCGTGTCCCGGATAACTTGGCGTCCTTACCGTCACTGCCAGTACGTTATCACCTAAAGCCTCGCGTGCGGCATACAATAACAGCGAAGAGTCGACGCCTCCTGAAAAAGCCACGGCAACGCTGCCGTAACTGCGCAGCGTATCCAGTAAATCTAAATATTTCTTTCGCAATTCTACTTGCATTTTACACCGCCTGTCTTAATTCTGACGATTAACTAAATCTTCAATAGCATTTTCACGCAAAGCTGTCTTCATAACCTTACCTGTACCATTTTTAGGCAGCTGCTCGCAGAAGAAAAAATATTTTGGCACCTTGTAACCGGCAAGACGCTCCATTAAAAAGCGCCGCAGCTGCGGTTTTGTCGCCGCCGCGCCCTCCTTCAATACCAGATAAGCACAGACCGCCTGACCGCGCAGCTTATCCGGCACACCTACTACAGCGTTTTCCTGCACTGCCGGATGATGATACAACGCTTCCTCGACCTCACGCGGATAAACATTTTCCCCGCCTGTAATAATCATATCCTTGAGCCTGTCAACGATAAAAATATAACCTTCTTCATCCTGATATGCCAAATCACCTGTATGCAGCCAGCCGCCGCGTAAAGCTGCAGCCGTTTCTTCCGGGCGATTCAGATATCCCAACATCACATTGTCCCCCCGGACGCACAGCTCGCCTACCGTGCCGCTGGCAACCCGTCTGTCATCCTCATCACGGATCTCAACTGTTACATTCGGCAGCTGCGGTCCAATTGATCCGACCTTGATTTTTTCAGCCGGATTAACAGTACAGACCGGCGAAGCCTCTGACAGGCCATAACCCTCCTGTACGGGCTTTCCAAATTTTTTCTTAAAATCTTTTGCCAGCTTTTGCGGTAAGGAAGCACCACCACTGATAAAAAAGCGTACTGATGCCAGCTGCCCGCTGTCGGCACCCTTTTCAAACATCCGGATCATCGTCGGTACGCCGGCAAACTGTGTTATTTCATACCTTTGGATCAACCGCAGTGCTTCAGCTAAAGTATAATTTTCCTGTACAACTATGCAGCAGCCATGCAATAAAGGACATGCTACGGAAACAGTCCAGGCAAAACAATGATACATCGGCAGCACACACAAGGTCTTATCAGAAGAATACATCAACACCCTCTGCGTAAAATCTTTCGCGTTGGCAACCAAATTACGATGTGACAGCATTGCTCCTTTAGGATGCCCTGTCGTACCGCTGGTATAAATGATCGTACAATTATCATTATCGTCCATCGCTATATCTTCATAACTCCTGTCAACAGGCTGACGCATATCCTCGAAATCCAGCTGCTTGAGCGGGCCACAGCCACATTCCTGCAATGCGGCATCTAATTCCAGCTTTTGCCGCGTCACCATTACGCGCATACCTGCATCCTGAACGATATAGGCCACCTCCGGCGCCGCCAGTTGAAAATTAAATGGAACAACAACGCCGCCGGCTTTAATGATCGCCAAATAAGCGATCACAAATTCATTGCAGTTTTTGCTGAACAGGCCGACTTTATCGCCTTTACATACGCCGCTGCTCTGCAGATGCGCCGCCCATAAAGCAACTTCCTCACGCACTTCACCATAAGTCAGCATTTTATCTTGACAGATCAGAGCCGGGTCTTCTGCCGGATGATCGTTGATTATTTCATAAAAAAGCATAGCTTTCGCTCCCCGCCGCGGCTTCAAGCCGCTAAAATTACCGTTGCCTGATCCGATCCACTTTTCCAGCAGCAGTATATTCTTTATTATACTAAATAAAAACCCACTTGCACAATGCTAAAAATCAGGTTAATATGTAAGCAGTATATAAAATATTAATTCCCAGAAAGGCAGGTTTAACAAATGAAAGTTGAACTACGACCCGGTCTTCAAGGACGAGCCGAAGCAATCGTTGACACCACCAATGTTGCAGCAGTTATGGGCAGCGGCGATCTTGATGTTTTTGCTACTCCGGCCATGATAGCCCTGATGGAGCAGGCCGCCTGCAACGCGATCCTTCCATGCCTTGACTCCTCTACCAGCAGCGTCGGCATCAAAATGGATACCACTCATGAAGCCGCCACGCTGCTTGGGAAAAAAATTATTGCTACAGCCAAACTGATAGCCGTTGAAGGACGCAAGCTTACCTTTAAGGTAGGCGCCTGCGATGATCATGGACCGATCGGCAACGGTACCCACGAGCGCTTCATTATTGACAAAGCTAAATTTATTGCTAAATTACAGTCTAAGCGCTGAATTATTTTTTAACAAAAAACTCCCGCATTGCGGGAGTTTTTTGTTTACCTGCAGCTAAAGCTTTAAACAAACGCTTCAGCTGCGAATAAAATTAGTAAAAACTGGCGTTTCCTGCTGTGGTAATGCTACACCAGCCTGCAAACCGGCTTCTTTGCACCGCAGTAAAAAAGCCATATTTCTGCCCAGCGTACGCATCGTCTGTAAGCCTTCCAAATCCTGTTTTACTTCTTCAGCATTGACGCCATGTACCATATTCCAATATTGCGAAGCTACAACAGGCATCTGCATCAGCATAAAATATTTATTCAGCTGTTCAAAGGCTGCCGTCGTTCCCGCACGGCGGGCAGATACCACCGCAGCCGCCGGCTTCAGGTAAAAAGTTTTCTGACCTGAACAAACGGCAGTATAAAAAACTCTGTCCATAAAAGAAGTTATCGCTCCTCCGGCTGCAGCCCAATGTACAGGCGAACCAAAAATATAGCCGTCATAAGCAGATGCCAGCTCCAAAAATTCATTGACCTTGTCATGAAAAACGCAGCGGCCAGTTTTGGCACAGCCGTGACAGGCAATACAGCCCGCAATAGCTTTAGTACCGATCCAGAAAATATCTGTTTCAATGCCCTCCTGTTCCAATGCAGACGCAACTTCTGCCAGCGCCGTATATGTGCAGCCTTTTTCATGGGGGCTGCCGTTAACCAATATTACTTTCATCTTTACTCCGCTCCTTTACTTTGTTGTCTTTCCACTGCTCCTGACATAACTATACAACCTTGAGCGCACTCCAGGTCAAGTGAATTATTTTCAAATTTTACTGCTTTTCTGTCTGTACATAAAAAACAACAGGCGGCAAACCTTTACCACCTGCTGTTTTTGACTTTCTCTATTTTATTAGTGATGCCACAATAAATGCTGACTTACCGCCAGTTCCAGCCTGACTACTACAAGGAGGCAAATAATAACCGCAGCAGCAACCATGCCGATAACACCGCTCCAGCCATAGCTTCCCAAAAATACGCCGCCTAAAGTCCCCAGTGAGCTTGCACCGGCATAATAGAAAAACATATACATCGACGATGACTGCGCTTTATCGCCCTGATTAAGTTTTCCTACCCAGCCGCAGGCTACAGAATGTGAACCCAGCATCCCAAAAGTAAATATAGCCAGGCCTATAAATTTAAATACAAGCGGCTGCAGTAAAGTCAGCAGCCCGCCGGTCAGCATTATCAAAAGGCCCAGAATAAGTACGCGCCCGTTACCATGCTGATCTGATAATCTGCCCATATAGGTAGAGCTGAAGGTTCCAAACAAATAGACTACAAACAGCAGCCCTACTACAGTCTGGCTTAATGAATAAGGCGGTGCCAGTAAGACATAGGAAATAAAGTTAAAAACAGCAACAAAAGAACCCATAATCAAAAATGCAACCAGGTAAATCCATAATAATTTCTTATTTGCCAGAGCGGTATGAAAGGTTTTTATCAGCTGCAGTCCGCCTGACTGGCGCTGCCGCTGATATTTCGGTTTAGGCAGCAGCATAAAAAAAGCAATACCGACAGCAAGATATAAAATGCCGATCACAATCAGCCCCATGCGCCAGGAAACAAAATCAGTAATCGCGCTGACCACAAGCCGTCCAAACAGGCCTCCCACTGTTGTTCCGCTGATATAGATCCCAATTACAGTACCGACGTTAAACGGCTCAAATTCCTCATTGATGTAAGCAATTATCAACGAAGGAAATGCAGCTAAAAGCAATCCCTGTATCAGACGCATCCCCAGAATAGCTTCAAAACTGCCGCTGAAGCCTATCATAATAGTCAGTATTGCAGCGCCTATCAAGCCGACAGCAGTTGCCAGTTTACGGTCAAAACGCGGTGCCAAACCGGCAATCAGCAGCATTGCTGCTGACATCCCCACCAATCCTAAAGATACTGCCAGACTCCCCTGTACTGCATTGAGCCCAAAGCTGGAAGCAATAACCGGTATAATCGGCTGCACACAGTACTCGGCACCAAAAGCCGCCATACTTCCTAAAAAAATAATAAACAGCGTTCGCCAGTAAACCTGCGAACCTGTTTTTATATACTCGCGATTTTCCACTTAAAAGCCCCTTTTCTCTATAACCTGCTTTTAATTGTATACCTTCTGCCGTATTAGTCAATTCCTAAAATAAATAAAAGCACCGATGGAGGCCGGTGCTTTTATTTATTTTTTCATCTCATTCACCTTTACTGCCGTTATTCACGCAGCTCGGCCAGCGAAGGCAATGCAGCACGTACAGGCTTCCACAGCATGATCGAAACAGTATAATCGATCAGCGAATGTAAAAATGTACCAACCCCTACCAGAACAAGTACGCTCATAACATAACCGTCGGCAAGCTGTTCCGGTTTGAAAATGCTGCCGGCCAGAAAGAAAGGTGAAACGACGGCAACCTCGGCCAGAGCATGTACAAAGGCCAGCCCACCATTAAACACAGTGCTTGGCAATGGCTTTTCAATGATTTCCGGTATTTTTCTGATCAGCACAGCCCCAAGCAGGGCAAAACAGATATGGCTGGCAGCCCTCAGAGCAATAATTACAGGCGTCGTCATAAAAAAGCCCAGCGTCGTTCCCAAGCAAACTACTGCGGCCAGCTTCGGCGATATGAACATCGCAATAAAAATAGCCACATGGCTGGCCAGCGTAAACGACATCGGCCCGATCACTATTTTAGGCATCAGCATCGGCACAACGATACCGATACCACACAGTACCCCGGCCAATACAAGCTGATTGATATTCTTGCTTTTCATTTCGCAGCTCTCCCCTCATCATTCATCCTTCTGCCTCATTGATAACGAAAACAGCGCCTCAGGGCGCTGTTTTTATTTTAACACAGTTTGCAAAAAAGCCTGCAGACGTTCATTTTTCGGATTAGTAAAAATATCCTCAGGCCTGCCCTGTTCCTGTACTCTGCCATCAGCCATAAAAATAACTTTGGTCGCTACTTCGCGGGCAAAACCCATTTCATGAGTCACTACCACCATCGTCATTTTTTCTTCAGCCAGTTCACGCATGGTACGCAGAACCTCCCCTGTCAATTCAGGATCCAGCGAAGATGTCGGCTCATCGAAAAGCATGATCGACGGCTTCATCGCTAAAGCGCGGGCGATAGCTACACGCTGCTGCTGACCGCCGGAGAGCTTCCGCGGATAAACATCCGCTTTTTCGGACAAGCCAACCTTGCCTAAAAGTATTTTTGCTTCTTCGATTACTTGGGCACGGTCGCGCTTCTGCACCTGCACCGGTGCTTCAATCAAATTCTGCAGCACTGTCATATGCGGAAACAAGTTAAACTGCTGAAACACCATTCCCATTTTACAGGCAATTCGGCGGCTTTCGTCACCGGGTGCATATACCACCTCACCTGTGCTGCTGGTATCAGCAAGCAGCTCACCGTCAATAATGATCGTGCCCCTGTTGATAGTTTCCAGCTTGTTCAAACAGCGCAGCAAAGTACTTTTACCGCTGCCGCTGGGACCGATGACGGCAATGACTTCGCCTTCTTCGACATCAAGATCTATACCCTGCAAAACGTTCAGTTCCTGAAAACTTTTATGAATATTACGTGCTTCGATTTTTTTCATGGCTTACTCCCATCAATCGTACTTCGAAAATCTTTTTTCCAGTTTGTCAAATCCGTAGGTCAAAACCAGCGTCATCAGCAGATAAAAAACACCGGCTACAAGAAACGGCGTAATACTGAAATCACGCTGCACCAGATTACGTGTCGTCCGCAGCAGATCATTCATTGCCAAAACATAAATCAAAGAAGTATCTTTGACCAGAGTTATCGTCTCATTGCTGACAGGCGGCAGGATAATGCGAAAAACCTGCGGCAGAATAATACGGCGCATGGTCTGTACATAATTCATACCCAAAGTACGGGCCGCTTCATACTGGCCTTTAGGAATAGCCTGGATACCGGCGCGGAAAATTTCGCAGAAATAAGCGGCATAATTAAGTACAAACGCAAAAATAGCCGCCTGAAAATCATCCATCCTGATCCCGATACCGGGAATAAATGGAAGTCCGTAATAAACGAATAAAAGCTGCAGCATCAGCGGCGTACCGCGCAGCAGCCAGACATAGACACCAACGGCACTGCGCAGACTGCCAAGTGACGAAACCCTCGCCAGAGCCAGCAGTATACCTAAAGGTATTGACAAAACAATAGTAATAAAAAACAATTTTAAAGTTTCGATCGTTCCCAGCCACATCTGAGGCAGGATGGAAATAATATAATCCATTATGAGTCTCCGTATCTGCATTAAAAATAAGTAGAGTAAAAGGGCCGACAGCTCATGCCATCGGCCCGGAGCTTATTAATATTTAGTGATGTCAACACCCATCCATTGTTCAGAAATCTTTTTCATGGTGCCGTCTTTTTTCATTTCATCCAGTGCCTTGTTGATTTTCTCACTGTATTCTTTATCATCCTTACGGAAGGCAACCGCTACGACTTCGTCGCCCAGATTTTCTTCCAAAGCTACATATTTATCAGGATGTTTGACCATATAATAACGAGCCAGAACAGCGTCAACTACCATGGCATCGATACGGCCGGCGTCCATATCCATATAAACAGCAGCAAAGTCAGGATATTTTCTGTAATCTTTCAGGGAAGTCCTCAGTTCATTATTTCTGTCAAGAATATAAGAACCGGTACTGTCATCCTGTACTGCCAGAACTTTACCCTTCAAATCAGCAATTTTAGTAATCTCAGACCCTTTAGGAACAACTACCAGCTGAGCATTTACCATATAGGGCTTGGAGAGCGTATAAGCTTCCTGACGCTCCGGGTTGACTGTAAAGCAGTTCCAGATCGCATCGATACGCTTACCCTTGATCTCTGCTTCCTTGGAAGCCCAGTCGATCGGTTTAAATTCTACTTCCATACCAGCACGCTTGCAGGCTTCTTTAGCGAGGTCGATATCATAACCGACGATCTCGTTCTTTTCATTACGGAAGCCCATCGGCGCAAAATTGTCATCAAGACCTATCACCATTTTTTTAGGACTGTCACTGCCGCAGCCTGCAACCAAAGACAAAGCCATCAGCAGCGTCATAGCCAAAAGTAAAAATTTCTTCATCATCCATCCCCCTCTAAGGTGTTGTTTTCTTACTACGCTTTTGATTATACTTTAGTATGCTAAATTTGTAAAGAGGTAAATTGATTTTTTTTGAAATTTTTTGCAGGAATTTTCCTTACAGCTGCGAATCTTATTTCAACAGCAGTATTTTATAACGAAAGAGGGGCTTGTGATGATCGTCACTGAAAGAAAAACCGATATTTTTGAACGCCGGGCCGGCGGTAAAGGCAATACTATTATGGAGCACATCGTCGATGAAAAGGTTTACGGCAGCAAAATAGCCGCTTATGCGCGCGTAATTCTTAAACCCGGCTGTTCACTCGGTTACCACAAACATGAAGGCACCAGCGAAACTATTTATATCCTGCAGGGTACGGCCTTATATAATGACAACGGCACTGAAAACACGCTGACTGCAGGCGCAGTTGTTTTCTGCCCCGAAGGCGAAAGCCACAGCATCGAAAATATTGGTCAGGATGACCTGTTGGCTATGGCGCTGATCGTCAACGAAAAATAAATTTCAAACAATTACAAAACATATTAAAACACTGCTGTGAACTTTGGTTCACAGCAGTGTTTTAATATTTATTCGGATTTATTTTACTGCTCGCAGCAAAGCGACGCTCACTTAGAACGTGAACCTTAGCCCGGCGTTGACGCTCCACTTTTTGTTGATGTCGCCGCCGAAGCCGCGCGTCACTTCGCCATAGAAGTTGCCCGTCCTGCTGATCCTGACGTTGCCGCCCAGCCCCAGCTCAAACCAGGTATCGCCGTAGTCATTGTGCTTAGTAAGGATATCGTTAGTGCCGCCAGCATCCGAGGTCAAAACCAGGTCACGCTCACCGGCAAATTCGTGCAGCAAATCGGCTTTAAGGTAAATATCACTGTCACCGGTAATTTTTTGCCCTACCACAAAGCCGATGCGGCCAATAGCGCTGTTCATGCTGTCGATATGCCCATTTGCGCCCCTGTCGGTGGTGTAGTCGATACCGGCCAGCCTGCCAAGGGTAAATTGTGCCTGTGGCTCAACAAAGAAACCTGCTTCAAAATCAAAGCGTTTGCCGTATTCCACACTAAGACTGTAGGCATGCTGCTTGTAGCTGGCTTTATCCGGGTAGTCACCGTAGGATTCCAAATCGGTCGAGAAGTTGCCTACGCGGGCCGTAACATTAGTATAAGTGCCATTATCGCCTGTCCACAAGCCGTACAGGCTAAATGCCCTCAGATTATCCTTGCTGCTGCCCGGGTCGTAGCTGCCAGTGCCATCGCCGTAGTCGATAGCGCCGCCATAGACACTGCCGCCCTTAAACTGCTTATCAAATCCCAACTGATAAAGGTTGTAGCGGCCTTCGTAGCCTGAGCCGCTGAAGCGTCCTGCCTGCGTCCGCGCCCAAATACCGTCCGCCTGCTCGCTGCCGCTTGCCAGTGCTCCCAAACGACTGCGCAGACTGTCATTGGTATTGCGCCACATAGCATAGCTGTTATCGGCAGCGTCCAGCAGAACACTCGTATCGTTATTGACTGTTTTAACCATATTTGTCAAATACCAGTCGTTGGCCGAAAGCCCCAGAGCATCACCTTTAGACAGTGTGGGGTCAACATCCCACAGGCCGCCGGCATTGAATTCCTTACCTACAAAGGTCAGCTTGCCGCTGGCATCAGTTATCAAAAGCTGTTTATGTTCCCCTGTTACTTCAATATTGTTCAGCTTGCTCAAGTCTTTGATCTGCACATAGTGAGTCCCCACATCAGCATGGGTAATGGTAACTTTATCGCTATTGGCTTCACCCGCCAGATCCGTATCCAGAATAAAGGTGGTACCGCTGCCGCTCAGCTTATCTATGGTCAGACTTTCATAGGCCGGTGTGCCCGCGCGTGTCACACTGCTGTCAGTCATGTCGATAACTGCATTATTTGCCGTCAGCGTGCCATTGATATTGAAACTGCCGCCATCGATATTTTCTAAAACCATACTGCCGCCTGTCATGGTCAGCCCGATGACTATACCGCCGCTGCTCATCTGCATAATACCGCCGTTAAGCTCCGTATCAAGGGCTGTACCGCCATTAAGAATAAGCTGCTCACCGCCGCTGTTAATGATCGTCCCGCTCATCTGTGCTCCGCTTATAATGCCCATGGTCACGTTGGTGCCGCCGCTGCCAAGGGTCATATTGTCATAGCCGGAAGTGATATTGTCGATGATCTGCATACCGCCGCTGTAGGTAATATTAGATATATTGCCGCCGCTGTTAAGATAGACAGTCCCGCCGCTGTTCAAAACAGTATCCAGTGACGTGCCGCCGACTGAAACGATTTGTGTACCGCCGTTCAAGGCGTTTACCGTACCCTTACCACTGCTGGAAACAACCTGCGTACCACCGAGCATAGTACTCACTGTGCCGTTGCCACCGCCGGCAACAGTTTGCGTGCCGCCGTTCAGAGTGTCGACTGTACCAGTACCGCTACTGCTTATAACCTGACTGCCACTGTTCATTGTACTGACCAGACCTGTGCCTCCCCCCATGATATTCTGCTCACCGCCGTTTAAAGTCTCTACCGTGCCATTACCACTACTGTTAACGATCTGTGTTCCTCCGCTCATATCCACTACCGTGGCGCTGCCGCCCTTGAATACATACTGCTCACCGCCCAGCATAGTAAAGATCGTACCGACGGCATTGGAGTAAACGATTTGCCCGCCGGCGCCATCATGGTTGTCAAGAGTAATGATCGTACCGGTGCCGCCATCATCAACCAACTGCGTCCCCGATTTCAATGTGACCACCGTACCGACAGCATTGGCAGAGATCCACTGTGTACCGGTAGTGTTCATGATGTTGATTATACCGGTACAGCCTTCGTTCACATATTGCTGGTAGCTGTTCAGCTCGTTTATCATACCCGTACCGCCAGAGTAGATATGCTGCCCAGCGTGACCATTCATAGTACCTACTGAGCCAACACCGCCGGAGATATACTGAAGACCGTTCATAGTCTCCACATTACCTGTGCCGCCTTCGTAGACAGTCTGATAGCCGCCGTCCATATCAATTACCGTGCCGGTGCCGCCGCTAGAGACAAACTGCGTGCCGCCGCCATCCATTTTACTGACTGTGCCGGTACCGCCGCTGGATATCGTCTGCAATCCAGCGCCGTTTACGTCGCCGCTCATAACATCTACAATACCGTTTTGTCCAGAGGTAATAGTCTGTGTATCGCCTTTAGTCATAACAGCTACGCTGTCATTGCCGCTATAATCAGCCGCTTCAGCGCGGGCAAATATTGCTCTGTCCACCACATCTGCCAGCTGGGGCAGCACGGCATAGTCCAAAGGCTGTGCCTGGCTGCGCTGGGGATGATTAGTGGGTGTTATTTGCTCTGCCGCGGCCAGCGCTGCTACCGGGGCTGTGGCATTGACAAGGTTCATGCCCATAACTACTGTCGCCAGGACTTTTTCCGCCTGTTTTTTGCGGCTTTCCCCATGCAGTGCTTTTGTTTCAGAAGTCGGAGACACAAACTTCCCCCCCAGATGTACACACGGAATCTCTTGCCTGGTCATCAACTCTTGTTTGCTTAAATTTTTATGGTTTTTCATCTTCTTTCCTTCTCTCTTAACTTTATTTTGGAGTAAAACTCTTACTGTACTTTTTCAAAGCCTTCCATAGCTATGCCGGCTTCGATGGGCAGGCACAGCATATTCTGCGAGATATAATTGCTTTCGATCCAGCCTTTTTCTGCCTTTTGCTTTATCGTAAAGATATTTTCCTTCACCCCTTCATAATTATTGGGGTTATACATGGTCGGTTTATGCCAGTACAGGTCGTAGCCCTGCTGTTTTATCCATTCCACCAGTGCCTGCGACTTTTCTGCACGGTCGTTTTCTACATACAGTATCGGCCGATATTTGCGAAGGGTTTCTGCCGCTCCCTGTAGTACTGGCAGTTCCATGCCTTCTACGTCTACTTTGATAAAGTCGCAGGCAGGCAGCTTAAGGCTGTCGATGGTGATAACCTCTACTTCTTCACCTTCGCTGCAGCTGCCCAGGGCCAGTCCGCCCCAGTTTACTTCTTTTTCGCAGTCCTGCAGTGGTACCAGCAGCTTGCCCGGCGCGTTGCTAAGGGCTTTTTGAAAGCCGTAGATATTGGTCAGGCTGTTGAGTGCCGCATTGCCCAGCAGGGTCTGGAACATCAGCCGTTGGGGCTCAAAGGCATAGACCCTGCCATTGGGTCCTGCCAGCTGCGCCAGTCCCAGTGTATGCGCGCCCAGATTGGCGCCGGCTTCGATAACTGTGTCGCCGGGTTTTACTACCTGGCTAAAAACGTCGTATTCACCTTCTGAATATTCGCCGTAGACCTTCAGCGCCTTACCGATAAACTGGTCGTGCCTGTTAAAGACCATCAGCCCATGCCGGCATTGACGTACTATGTTAAATTTTTCGGGCATTTTCACTTCTCCTTATGTTTTTTACTGCAAGAGGCAAGGTTTATTTTCTTATCCGCACTTTTTTTGCTTTGGCTGTTGTTTTAGCGGCAGTAGTTTTATTTATTACTGCAATTGCTGTGGGTTCAGCGTCTACTGGCGCTGCTTTATGTGAAGCCGGCTGTTTTTGTGCCAGCGGGTCCAGCTTATGGTCTGCCATTAGGCGGTCGATTACTTTGTTTACCGCTTCCGGTGTTATGTAGCGGCTGCATTCAAACTGGCGGTCGG
>ERZ779894.50-NODE-50-length-122088-cov-7.839683_pt1 | contig 122088 bp, 97 predicted proteins | sample MGYA00511587_ERZ779894 | MGnify/ENA primary metagenome ERZ779894 (study PRJEB29588, sample SAMEA2160490) | human gut metagenome | biome: human gut; feature: human-associated habitat; material: faeces | place: Denmark | collected 2008/2010 ... | reverse complement strand
AAATTATAAAGAATATATAAGGATAAATAAATTTGTTCACTAAAACAAACCGGTTTCAGAGGAGGTTCTACAAGATTAGAGTTCACCGAACAAAGCCATCACATCCACCTCGCCCCAATACAGATGCGTATAACTGGCTATCAGGTTCTTATAGCGAAAGACGGGAGTGGTTACCTTCCCTCCTTTGGCATTGTAGACCTGCGCTATCGAGGGAGGAAGACTGCACGCACCACCTTCTTTTCCATCAGTTTCGGGCACGGCAAACTGCGTATAATGGAATTCGTGTCCTTTAAGCCGCCATCCGTTATAGTCGAACCGGCGGTATCCCAATGTCAATTTCCTGCGTTTACGCTCGTTCGTAATGCTGAAAGGCAATACTCCTACCATCTCATTTCCAATATTGCCTACACAGTTCCCGGCGCTTCCCCCGTCCGTATCCCCATCAGAAAGAACGAACTGCGAAAGATATATCATCCCCCCGCATTCTGCCAGCGTCCTGCCACCGGCCTCTATATAGCTGCGGATAGACTCCCTGGCAAGCCTTGCCCCGGCAAGTTCCTCCAGACGGTTCTCGGGATAGCCGCCGGGCAGATAGAGCAAATCCGTCTCTTGCGGAATAGCCCGGTCCTGCTCCGGATTGAAGAAAGTGACCGTGCCCATACGGCGCAGAATATCCAGATGCTCCGCATAGAGGAAGGAAAAGGACTCTTCGTTGCGCGCTACCGAGATATGCAGCTTCCCCGGCTCTGATAGTACCGACTTCTCCTCCACAGCCGCCGCAGGCAATGGAAGCCCGATTGTCGAGAGCAGCAGTTCCCAGTCCACATGTTCCTCCAGCAAGCCTGCCAGCATGTCCAGCCCCTCCGTCTCCTTAGAACGGCTGAAATCCAGCCCCAGATGGCGTGACTCCTGCTCCAGTTCCTTCCGTTTGGGCAGATAGCCCAGACAAGTCACGTTCAAGTCTTCACAGACCTCCTGCAGCATCCGGTAGTGGTGGGGTGAGCCGACACGATTGAAGATAACTCCCGCAATACGTATATCCGGACGGAAATTGATGAACCCCGACAACAAAGGAGCCATGGAATAGGCAGCCGACTTGGCATCAACCACCAGCACCACAGGAATACCCAAGAGCCGAGCCACTTCTGCCGACGAGCCCCGGTCGCGGTCGTACCCGTCGTACATGCCCATCATCCCCTCGACCACGGCAACATCCGCATCCGCCGAATAGCGTGCATACAGACCGCCTACGTGCTCCGGAGATGCCATGAAAGTATCCAGATTGATGGAAGGACGGCCGCATACCGCCTCGTGATACTTGGTATCTATATAATCGGGGCCGCATTTGAAAGGCTGCACCTTCAGACCTTTCTTCACAAACAATGCCATCAGTCCACGACTGACGGTGGTCTTTCCACTGCCCGATGTAGGGGCGGCTATGAGAAACTGAGGGATGGAACGCATAATTAATGTGCTAATGATTTAATGTGCCAATGTGCTAATCGGCTGCGCTATACTTGCGCTACTTCCCCATGCCGCAGGTCATTGGCACATTGGCATATTGGCACATTAGTACATTTTCAACGTGCAAAGATAAGCATATCTCCGACAAAAGTTTTATCTTAGCTGCGAAAATAAAACATACCACCATGATAACCGAAGAACTTAAGAAACTCTACATCGCACATACCGGACACGAACCGGAACAGATTGACGAACTCCCCTCCTCCGGCTCCAACCGCCGTTACTTCCGCCTCATCGGAAGTCCTACACTTATCGGTGTCAGCGGAGAGTCTGTGGAGGAGAACCGCGCCTTCCTCTACATGGCAGAACATTTCCGCCAGAAAGGACTGCCCGTACCGCAAGTGTTCATCCGCTCCGAAGATGATATCTATTATCTGCAAGAAGACCTGGGCGACTCGCTCCTATTCAATGCCATCGAGAAAGGCCGCAAGACCAGCGTATTCGGTGAGGATGAGAAGCAGTTACTGCGCAAGACCATCCGTCTGCTGCCCGCCGTGCAGTTTGCCGGAGCCGACGGCATGGACTTCTCCTACTGCTACCCGCAGGCAGAGTTCAACAGCCGCAGCATTCTGTGGGACCTGAACTACTTTAAATACTGCTTCCTCAAGGCTACGGGGATGGACTTTCAGGAAGACCGGCTGGAGGACGACTTCCAGAAGATGGCAGACGTGTTGCTCCGTAGCAGCTCCGCCACCTTCATGTACCGCGACTTCCAGAGCCGTAACGTTATGATAAAGGATGGCGAACCGTGGCTCATCGACTTCCAGGGCGGACGCAAAGGTCCGGTCTACTACGACGTTGCCTCCTTCTTGTGGCAGGCCAAAGCAAACTATCCCGACAGCCTGCGCCAAGAGTTGCTGAAGGAATACATCGACGCCCTGCGCAAGTACCAGCCCGTGGACGAGGCTTATTTCTATGCCCAGCTTCGCCACTTCGTATTGTTCCGCACCATGCAGGTGCTGGGTGCCTACGGTTTCCGCGGTTACTTCGAGAAGAAGCCCCACTTCATACAAAGTGTCCCCTTCGCCATCGAGAACCTTCGCCAACTGCTCCAAGAACCTTATCCAGAATATCCCTACCTCTGCCGGATTCTGCGCGAACTCACCGATCTGAAACAGTTTACAGACGACCTGCAAAAGCGTCGCCTCGTGGTGAAAGTCACCAGCTTTGCCTACAAAAAAGGTATCCCCGAAGATTCCACGGGCAACGGAGGAGGTTTCGTCTTTGACTGCCGCGCTGTGAACAACCCCGGCAAGTACGAGCGTTACAAACCCTTCACGGGACTGGACGAACCCGTTATCCGCTTCCTGGAAGACGACGGCGAGATAGCCGTATTCCTGGAGCATGCCTACGCCCTTGTCGACGCTTCCGTGAAGCGCTACATGGAACGCGGCTTCACCAATCTGTCTGTCTGCTTCGGCTGCACCGGCGGACAGCACCGCTCCGTGTACTCGGCACAACACCTGGCGGAACATCTGCACAAGAAGTTCGGCGTGCAAGTGAACCTGATACATAGAGAACAGAATATTGAACAGACGTTTAAGGCCAAAGTTTAATGTGCTAATGTGAGAATATGCCAATATGAAAGCCATGATTTTCGCCGCCGGCCTGGGCACCCGGTTGCGCCCCTTGACGGACAACATGCCCAAGGCCCTCGTTCCCGTAGCAGGAAAGCCCATGCTGGAACGGGTGATACTGCGGTTGAAGGAAGCAGGATTCAACGAGATAACGGTCAATATCCACCACTTCGGGGAGCAGATTATCGACTTCCTCCGTGCCCACAATAACTTCGGCACGGAGATTCACATCAGCGACGAACGCGGCATGCTGCTCGACACCGGAGGAGGCATCAAAAAGGCACGCCCCTTTCTGGACGGACAAGAACCTTTCCTGGTGCACAACGCGGATATTCTGACGGACATTGACCTTGCAGGTCTCTACCGCCACCATCTGGAGAGCGATGCGGAGTCTACCCTGCTTGTGAGCGAGCGCAAGACTTCCCGCTATCTCCTTTTTGACGACGACTACCACCTGCACGGCTGGATAAACAAGTCCACCGGAGAGGTGAAACCGGCAGGCTTCGACTACCGGGAAACGAAGTACCGGGAACTCGCCTTCGGAGGTATCCACATCATCTCCCCCTCCCTCTTCCACCTGATGGACGATGGGCAGTGGAACGGCAAGTTCTCCATCATTCCTTTCTACTTGTCCGCCTGCACAAAGGTGCACATACAAGGCTATCCGCTGCAAGGATTCCGCTGGTTCGACATCGGCAAACCGGAGACACTGGCACAAGCGGAGGAATACTACAAACAAAAATAACAAGTAATGTAAAGCAGCCTAACATTACTTGTTAGCTCCCTTTACATTACTTGTTATCAAATCAACCTATGTACCATAGATTATCTATGGTAAAACTACGCCAACGCCAGTATCAGCAACTGAGCCGTCAGCACCCGCAGGAACATAGCCAGCGGATAGACTGTGGCGTATCCCACCGCAGGGGCATCGCAGGATGTCAAGTCCGAGGAATAGGCCAATGCAGGCGGATTGGTGTTAGCTCCGGACAGCACACCTATCAGCGTATAGTAGTTCAGCTTCCAGAAATAGCGCCCCATGAATCCTGTCACCAGCAACGGAACGACCGTGATGATGGCCCCATAGCCAATCCACACATAGCCGCCTTCGTAGATAATGGTATCGATGAATCCCTTTCCTGCACCCAAACCCACGCAGGCCAGGAACAAAGCTATACCGATTTCGCGTATCATCAGATTGGCGCTCATCGTCGTGTAGGTTATCAGCTTATATTGAGGCCCGAAACGGCTGATGAGGATGGAAACCACCAACGGTCCACCGGCCAGTCCCAGTTTCACGGGTTGGGGAATGCCAGGGAACATGAACGGCAGACTGCCCAAGATACATCCCAGGGCAATACCCAGGAAGATAGGAATCAAGTTGGGATGGTTGAGACGCTTCAGCGAGTTTCCCAATACCTTCTCCGCATGGCTCACGGCAAGCTCACTGCCTACAATCGTCACACGGTCTCCCATCTGCAACTGCAAGTGGGGAGTTGCCACCAGATCCACGCCCGAACGGTTGATACGGGTGATGCAGGCACCGAAGTTGTTACGTATCTTGAGCTGAGACAGAGACTTGCCGTTCAGTTCCGGCTTGGTGATGAGGATGCGGCGTGAAATCAAGTTCTTGTCCTCCCGTTCCCACTCCACCGAAATTTTTCTTCCGAAGAAGGCAACAATGGCCTCCACATCTTTCGGGTTGGCAATGAACAGAATTTCATCCTGCATGTGCAGCACTGTATCGGCATTCGCCAGTTCTGTTTCCTGACTGCCGGTGTGCCGGATGCGGGAGATGACAAACGCACGGTTCAACAATGGTTTCACATCTCTGATCCGCTTGCCGTCTATTGCCTCATTGCGTATCTCTACCGATATGGGACGCACGGTCAGCTCCTGCAGATGACCCAGCCCGTGCTCGGCATCCTCCTCTTCTTTTTGGGTGTTAATCCGCATGAAAATCTTCAAGGCTAGCAGCGCCAGGATGCAGCCCACTACACCCAACGGATAGGCAACGGCATATCCGAGTGCGATTTCCGGAGCATCCACCCCGTTGAGGTCACTGTTTGCCTGCTGGGCAGCACCCAGACCGGGGGTATTGGTCACGGCTCCGGACAAGATACCCACCATCGTAGTAATGGGAATTCCGGTGGCAAAGTGCAATACAATGGTGATAACCACGCTGAGGAAGACGGAAAGCATTGCTACCATGTTCAGCGTAAGTCCACCCTTCTTGAAAGCGGAGAAGAATCCCGGTCCCACTTGTAGACCGATGGAATAGACAAACAGTATCAAGCCGAACTCCTTCAGGAAGTGCAGCAGATGTTCGTCGAGGTTCATGTCGAAATGTCCGAAGACAATGCCCACAAACAAAATCCAGGTGACACCCAGCGAGATACCCGCCACCTTCAACTTGCCCAGCATGATACCGAAGGTGATGACCAGGGACAGAATCAAGACAGAGTGTGCCACTCCTCCGCCCCAAAGGTTGGGATAACCCTCAAAGAGGTTTCTTAATAGTTCCATAGTTTCTATCTTTAGTTTTTACTTTTCAGCCTTATTGTTTAATTCTTAATTCTCTATTTAAAAAGTGTATCCCCACAGAAATCACTTCTCCGGGGATACGCATTTCACACATAAAAAATAACTACTATTATAAAGGCATGTTGCCGTGCTTTTTCGGTGGATTGCTCTGATTCTTGTTGTGCGCCATCTCCAATGCCTGCACTAGCTTGTAGCGGGTATCGCGCGGCATGATGACCTCGTCTATGAGGCCACGCTCGGCAGCGCGGTAAGGGTTGGAGAACTTGCTTTCGTACTCCTTGATAATCTCCTGCTTCTCTTCGGCAGAGGACTTACGGTAGAGGATGTTCACCGCACCCTCGGCACCCATCACGGCGATTTCCGCCTGCGGATAAGCCAGGTTCACGTCGGCACCCGTCGGTTTGCTGGACATCACGATGTAGGCGCCACCGTATGCCTTGCGGGTAATCAGCGTTATCTTGGGCACGGTGGCCTCGGCATAGGCATAGACAATCTTGGCGCCGTGGCGGATGATGCCGTTGTGCTCCTGCATCGTTCCGGGCAAGAAGCCGGGAACATCTTCGAAGGTTATCAGCGGGATGTTGAAGCAGTCGCAGAAACGAATGAAACGTGCCGCCTTGTCGCTGGCATCAATATCGAGCACACCCGCCAAATAGGCAGGCTGGTTTGCCACGATACCTACCGAACGCCCGTTCAGACGACCGAAACCGATAACGACGTTCTTGGCAAAGTGAGGCATCACTTCGAAGAAGTACTGGTTGTCCAGCACCGGTTCTATAATATCCTTGATGTCATAAGGCATGTTCGGGTCTTCGGGGATGACGGTCTGAAGCGTCTCTACCCGGCGATGGATATCGTCGGAGCAGGGAGTGAAGGGAGCATCCTCCATATTGTTGGACGGCAGGAAGCTCAGCAGCTCGCGGATGCTCATCAGTGTCTCCTCCTCCGTATTGCACATGAAGTGGGTAACGCCGCTCTTGCTGCTATGCGTATAGGCACCGCCCAGTTCCTCCTTGTCCACCTCCTCGTGGGTCACGGTCTTTACCACGTCCGGACCGGTGATAAACATGTGGCTCTGCTCCTTTACCATGAAGATAAAGTCGGTAAGCGCCGGAGAGTAGCATGCCCCACCGGCACACGGCCCCAGAATGGCGGATATCTGCGGAATGACACCCGACGCAATGGTGTTCTGATAGAAGATGGAGGCATAGCCTGCCAAGCTGTTCACACCTTCCTGGATGCGTGCGCCGCCCGAATCGTTGAGGGCAATGACGGGAGCACCGTTCTTCAGGGCAAGCTGCTGCACCTTTACAATCTTTGCGGCATTCGTCTCGCTGAGCGAACCGCCATGCGCCGTGAAGTCGTAGGCATAGACAAATACAAGGCGGCCGTCTATCTTTCCGTAACCGGACACCATGCCGTCTCCGGCAATCTGTTTCTTCTCCATGCCGAAGTTGGTGCAACGGTGGTTCACGAACTTGTCCAGCTCATTGAACGAGCCTTTGTCCAGCAGCATGTCAATACGTTCGCGGGCAGTCATGCGGCCGGAGGCGTGTTGTTTCTCTATCTTGTCTACGCCCCCACCCAGCGAGGCACGTTTATCCAGTTCCTCAAACTGGCGGTATATTTCTTCTCTGTTCATATTTGCATTTACAATTTAGTGATTTATAATATACGGACTGAATGCGACTCGGGATTATTCCTCCTTTATCAACTCCAATTCAATCAATACTTGGTTGGCATTTACCGGTTCGCCCTCGCCCACGAGGATGTTGCGGACGATGCAGTCGGCATTTACCTTATAGTTACTCTGCATCTTCATGGCTTCCAGCACCACGGCAATGTCTCCGGCAGCCAGTCGGTCGCCCACCTTGACGGGGATGCTCACTACCTTGCCCGGCATCGGCGCCAGAATCTTGTCGCCCTGCTTCTCGTCGGCTCCTTTCTTCATGTGCAGATACTTGGCTTGCGTGTCCACGATGTCCACATGAAAGGAACGCTGGAGCATGCTGATGTCATAACTCTTGCCGCCCTCGCCGCGCACAAGGCCTGCGTTGAACGAGTTTCCGTTGTGCAGGATGGAGCAACTTCCGTTCTCTGCCATCACAATGTCCACTTCGTAGGGCTTTCCGTCAATGGTAAGTTGTACCTTATTCCCTTCCTTACCCACCAGGGTAATGTCTGCGATACGGTCTCCTATATGTATTTCCATTATTAATTATCCATTATCAATTATCCATTATCAATTATCCATTCCTTAAATCCTGAGCACTCCCTTCTGCAAGCCAAATTCCCTCCAACGGCTGATGGGGCGGGCATCGGGTAGCTGTGCCGAAACATTCTCCTCCAGATTAACCAGATAGTCCATATAGGCAGCTATCATGGCTATGTTCTCCAACTCTTCGTTGGCAGTGTTGGTGCGTACCAGCATGCGGGCGTTCTTCTCGATAAAGAGGGTGTTGTACTCTCCCTTCACAAAGTCGGGCACGTGCATGATGCGCTTCAGATAGGCAAGGTTGGTCTTTACGCCCGTAATCTTGTACTCGTAGAGCACACGGCGCATACGCTCGATGGCATACTGGCGGGTGGTTGCCCATACGATGAGCTTACCTATCATAGGGTCGTAGTAGATGGGAATCTCATAGCCGTCGTACACATAGCTGTCTATACGCACACCGATTCCGTTCGGCTCCGTCAGTTGCTTGATGACACCGGGAGACGGCATGAAGTTGTTTTCCGTATCTTCGGCACAGATGCGGCACTCTATAGCATGGCCGCGCTGGAACAGTTCCTCCTGCTTGAGGTGCAGCACCTCGTCGTTAGCAATGCGGATTTGCTCTTTCACCAGGTCCACGCCTACCACTTCTTCCGTGATGGGGTGCTCCACTTGCAAGCGCGTATTCATTTCGAGGAAGTAGAACCGACGGTTCTTGTCTACCAGAAACTCGATGGTACCTGCACCGGAGTAGTTCACTGCCTTGGCTGCGGCAACCGCCTTCTCCCCCATCTCCCGGCGCAATTCCGGCGTAAGGAAGGGTGACGGGCTTTCTTCTACCACCTTCTGGTTGCGGCGTTGCACGGAGCATTCGCGGTCGAAGAGGTGGATGACGTTGCCGTGGTTGTCGCCCAATATCTGGAACTCGATGTGGTGGGGTTCTTCCACGAACTTCTCCAGATAGACCGTGTCGTCTCCAAAGGAGGACATGGACTCGGAGCGTGCCGTGTTGTAGGCTTCCACCACTTCGCTCTCGTTATGGATAAGGCGCATACCTTTACCACCGCCACCCATAGACGCCTTCAGCATCACGGGATAACCTATCTCGTTGCAGATGCGCACGGCTTCTTCGGCACTCTGCAAAGGTTGTTCCGTTCCGGGAACCACGGGTACGCCTGCCGCAATCATTCGCTTGCGGGCAGCTATCTTGTCGCCCATCGCCTCCATCGTCTCGGCGGCGGGACCGATAAAGATAATCCCTTCCTCCTTGCAACGGCGTGCAAACTCCGAGTTCTCCGACAAAAAGCCGTAACCCGGATGGATGGCATCGGCACCGCATCGCTTTGCCGTGGCAATCACTTTTTCAATATTCAGATAACTCTCTTTTGCCACGGCCGGTCCTATCGGATAAGCCTCATCGGCATATGCCACATGATGAGAGGTGCGGTCGGCCTCGGAGAAGACCGCAACCGTAAGCAGTCCCATCTCCCGGCACGAACGCATGACGCGCAAGGCAATCTCACCTCTGTTGGCAATCAATACTTTCTTAATCATTTTACTTTTTCTTTAATATATAAAGGATATATATAGTCACACCACAATGCGGACATACCTTTAACAAAGGCATTCCATTTCTTGTTTAAATGTTCAACTAATATCTTCGTACTGTCTTCCTAACCCACGAGCAAAGGCAGCCTTTAATGAATGGCAGGTCTTCTGACTGACTCCTAATCCTGAAGCCTTCCCGATATTTCAATGCATATCAGTGGCAAGGGTGTTTTTCATGATATAAACGGAGCTTCACAGCAGCGGGACTGTCCGGGATTTACACCCGATTCCCTTTTAATCCAGATGATGGAAACATGCATCCGGAACCAATTCGCGGGCAAAGATAACAAAAATTATCAGGAGTATTCGCAAACCTAATAGTTTTTGTTATCTTTGTCCCAGTTTTGGTTTCACCTCTCCCGGTTCTGTTGGAGATGAGTGATGAAAAAGGGAATCAGGTGCAAATCCTGAACAGACCCGCTGCTGTAAGTCCTTCCAAAATCTTTGAATATTCTACAAGCCACTGTCCGCCCGGCGGATGGGAAGGCATTCAAAGAGGGATAAGTCAGAAGACCTGCCAAGACAACATAGTTTTAGTGCTTTCGGGGAATAAAGCAACAAAACATTGAGTCGAGGCATTCTTTATCCATATAAAGGAATCTTTCTCTTTGTTCATTTTTCCTTGAGGGCAAGTTACGAACGCTTATAAGGAACTGAAATGAGATTCATCACAGGACTGCTATTTACATTTATCTGCCTGCTTCCTGCAGGTAGTATGGCACAAAATAAGGTCACCTTATCCGGAAAAGTCATAGACCAGCACGGGACACCGATAGCCCAAGCCACCATCGCTGTGGAAAACACCACCTCCGGCACCTATACGGACGACCGGGGGAAGTATTCACTGCAAGTCGCTCCGGGTAAACATACCTTCGTCGTCTCCTTCCTGGGCTACCAAACCGTGAAACAATCCCTCGACATCCGGCAGGATAAAAAACAGAACTTTACATTGCAGGAAAGTGCCGTAACGCTGAGTTCTGTCGAGGTTTACGGAAAGACCCAAACGCAGAAAGTGAAGGAAGGAGCCTTTGCTGTCAATGCACTCGACATCAAGCCGATAGTAAACTCACTGAATAACCTCAACGACCTGGTGAACCGTACAACGGGCATTAAGGTGAGAGAGGAAGGCGGAGTTGGCTCGGACTTCGACCTCTCCATCAATGGAATGTCTGGTAATTCCATACGTTATTTTCTGGACGGAATACCATTGGATACAAAAGGCAGCGGTGTTTCATTGGCGAATCTGCCGGTCAATATCATAGACCGGATTGAAATTTATAAAGGAGTAGTACCTGCCAGTCTGGGTACAGATGCATTGGGAGGCGCCATCAATATCATTACGAAGCAAGAGAAGAAGAACTATCTGGATGTCTCCTACGGTATCGGTTCCTTCCATACTCACAAGGCAGACTTGAATGCACTGTTTGTAGAGCCTCGAACCGGACTGATCATTAAACCTACCTTTGGGGTCAATTACTCCAAAAACGATTATATGATGAAAGATGTAGAAATTTGGGATGAAGACAGCCGCAAATACATTCTGACTGACCGTAGACGCTTCCATGATGACTATTTTTCACTGTTCGGACAAATGGAAATCGGCTTTTCCAATAAGTCCTGGGCAGATGCTTTTTTTGTTTCCGCCTCTTACTCCAAAGTAGACAAAGAGTTGCAGACAGGCTCTGTACAGAGTAAGGTATATGGAATGGCAGAAAGAGGCTCCGATGCCTGGAACATTTCAGCCCGCTATCAAAAGCATAATTTCATTTGGAAGAACATGCAGCTGAATGCCGCACTCTCGCACACTTGGGACCATTCATTGACCACAGATACAGCCTACCGTAAGTATGACTGGAACGGAGATTATATCGTAAGCTCACGTAACGAAATCACAGGACGGGGCCGTTCGATGCGCCATTACAAACGTCCCCTGACCATTGGCCGCGCCAATTTGGACTATCGGTTGGACAACCATCACTCCCTCAACCTAAACTATCTATTAAGCCGCATCGGCAATGACCGCTATGATGAAGCGGATACTGATTTTGAAGCCTCCAATGATATTCTGGCAAAACATGTGACAGGCTTCTCCTACAATCAATCCCTTCTCGAAGAAAAAATGAGCAATACCTTTTTTGTAAAGAACTACATCAACCATCTGAATATCCGGCAAACGGATTTATCCAGCATCACCGGGTCGAAGGATGTAAAAGGGACGATAACCAAAAAGTATTGGGGCTACGGTATCGGTTCACGCTACACAGCCATAGAACCTTTATCCATTAAAATTTCCTATGAACACAGCGTCCGGCTGCCCCTTGCCCGCGAATTATTGGGAAACGGTACCACCATATATGCCAATGTAGCCTTGAAACCCGAAAGCAGTGACAACGTCAATCTGGGCATCTTCGGCACATGGCATCCCGCCCCCGGCCATACACTTTATTATGAAGCAAACGGTTTCCTACGCTATGTGGACGACTATATCCAAGCCACCGTAGAAACCAAAGAAGGTATGATGCAATATGAGAATGTTCCGGCTGTACATATCAAGGGCATAGAAGGAGAAGTACGTTACGACTGGCAAAGCAAGTTACAGCTTGCCACCAATGTCAGTTTTCAAGAGGCACGCGACCAGAACAGATACAAGACTGACGGAAAACCTTCTGCAACCTACAACAACCGGGTACCCAACCGCCCCTGGCTTTTCGGAAGTGCAGAAGCAAGCTATCTTTTCCACAATGTGGCTCTGCCCGAAAGCAAATTACGGCTGGGGTACAGTTATCAGTGGGTACACTGGTTCTTCCTAACATGGGAGGCCTACGGCTCTCGCGAAAGCAAGGCACGCATCCCGGCACAGCACATTTGCAATGCCGACATCACCTATTCATGGAAACGAGGACGATACAATATTTCGCTGGAATGCTCGAACCTACTCGACAAATTGGCCTATGACAACTATAAACTGCAAAAGCCCGGACGAGCATTCTTCGCCAAATTCAGATTATTCATCAACTAACTAATTTTATTTAAAATGAAACGACTAAATCTTTTATCCGGTATCCTTATGGCCATAGCCATGACCTTATCATTCAGTGCATGTTCCGACAACAACGATCCAGCCCCCACCCCGGATCCAGACCCGCAACCGGAACTTTCCGATTATCACTTTGATATTTTTATGACTATCGGCAAACACGGTGGTATGAACCAGGGTGACGGTACCATTGTAAAAAGTGTAAACAGCCTTACAGCAGATATGGAAGTCATTGACATAAAGAATGACGGTGTTGAGTTCAGAAGTGAAAATAACACTTATTCCATGGAAGCCATTGTCAAAGGGAAATACTATTATCAAGTGCCTAACTCAAACGACCGATTCACGAAATTGCAGGTAACCGGTAATTCCATCAAAATAGTCCAAGAACAAACATTTGTACAGAATACCTTCAAAGTACGCGGCTATACACATGCCTGGCTGGATGACCATACCCTGGTTATCATGGCAGCCAATGGTGATGCGGACAAAGTTATCTGGACCAAGCTGAATGCTGACGACATGCGTATCCTTGCCGAAGGAACACTGGACCTTCCTTTGCCAGAAAGAGCAAAAGTATTCACAGCTTCCGGCATTCTGACCTACAACGAAAAGGCCGGTAAACTATATTACTTCTACTTCGGTAAAGACAAATCAGGCAGAGGTGGAAAAGCAACCTCAAACTTCCTGACAGCAGTTATTAATCCCTCGAACATGAAGGTGGAAAGTAACAAGGTCAACACCCTTGCCGGAGAAATGGCGGGAAGCGCTTACGGAGAACTGATGCAAAGTTGCGTGATGTATGATGCAGACGGTAACCTCTACTTGGCTGCATTCACTGATGCCAATGACATGGAACAAGGTCATCTGCTCCGCATCAGGAAAGGTGAAACAGACTTCGATGCAAGCTATGAGGGATATCCCAACGCCGACGGTAAACTGCTCACCATCCAAAACCTGGGTAACGGTAAAGCCCTCGTGTATGCACGTAATGATGCAGCCGGTACTGCCATCGACAGTTACAGCCACTATTATTCTATCATCAACATCAATACCGGAACACAAGAACGCTTGAGTTATAACGGACAAGAAATACCTTACAGTGGCGGACGATTTGCACAACGCACCGCTATTGTAGACGGCAAGGCATACATCGGCGTTAATACAGAAAAAGCCAATCCTTGTATCTACATCTATGACATAGCAACCGGTAAAGTAGAAAAAGGCGCAGAAATTGCCGAAGGTTATTATTTCGATATGCTTAGAGCGATTGAAAACGATAAATAATCTATGAACAAGATTCTTTCTTTATTACTTTTACTAAGCACCTCCCTCCTTTGCCATGCGCACGGGGGAGGCAATTACGAGCACAGCGATATGCTTGCAAGTATGAAACCCGGTGACAAGGCCGCCCTGCTCATGGTGCACTTCGGCACTACGCATGACGATACCCGTGCCCTCACCATTGATGCCATCAACGCCAAGGCACAAGCTGCCTTCCCGGAGTTGAAGTTCCAAGAAGCCTATACGTCGCGCATCATTATCCGCCGCTTGAAAGAGCGCGGCACCACGAAGCTGACTCCACTGGATGCCATGCTGAAACTGCGCAGCGAAGGTTACACACACCTCATCGTGCAGAGCACCAACATCATTGACGGAGTAGAAATGGAATCACTCCTCCGGGATGTGGAAAGCGCACTGCCCTTCTTCAAGGAAATACGCGTAGGTACTCCCCTGCTCTACTCTATCGAAGATGCAGAGAAAGTGGCAAGTATTCTGGGGAACCGCTACAACGCCCCGGCACAAAGCAAGAAAGCTACCAAAGAACACTTCGTCCTTGTGGGCCACGGCACCTATACCCCCAGTACCGCCATCTACAGTCAGATGGACTATATGCTGAAAGCAGGCGGACTGACCAATTTCCATGTGGGCACCATCGAAGGTTATCCAACCTTTGACACCATGCTGGCACAACTGAAAGCCGGGAAAGCCAAACGTGTGACCCTCATACCCTTCATGTTTGTTGCCGGAGACCATGCCAAAAACGACATTGCCGGAGAGTGGAAGGAAATGCTCGAGAAAGAAGGCTTCACCGTCAGTGCACAACTGGAAGGACTGGGACAAATTCCGGAAATTCAAGAAATATTCATTGACCATATCCGTTTCGGACTGAAGCACCTCATGCTGGACATCATGACGAAGAAGGCGGCCTATGCTGCCGGAAAAGACACAGAATAATATACCCATTAGTGGGTATTTAGTGTTCTTGAATCATCTTGTACTTTTGCAGGAAAAACGCGAACGACAATGAATGTTATCACCAAACTGATGTACTCTATTCATAGGATACTGGGCACTTTGCTCTGTATCCTATTTCTCATGTGGTTCCTCTCCGCCTTCGTGATGATGTACCACCGCTTTCCCCGTGTCAGCGCCAAAGAGAAAATGCAAAAGCTGGATATGCTCTCCCAAACCGGAGACTCACTTCCGGACATCTCCTCCGTCACAGCCCGCCTGCCCCGTGGCGTAAAGGTCAGGTCTACGATACTGAACCTCAATGCCGGACACCCCGAGTTCAGCTTTAGTACCACAAAAGGCACGCTTCATTTCCTTGCCGATTCCACCATCTCACGACCCTCTCTGGACAGTGAACACCTGCACCGGACAGCAGCTTTGTGGTGTTCTTCTCCCATTACCCGTATCGACACCCTCCACTCTCTGGACCAATGGATTCCCTTCGCTGAACTGAAAAAGGAAATGCCCATTTATAAAATATACTTTGCCGACGATGCCGGGACACAGCTCTATCTGAGTTCACAAAACGGTGAGGCCTTGCAGTTCTCCAACAGAAGCGAACGCTTCTGGGCATGGCTGGGTGCCATTCCCCACTGGGTATACTTCACCTGGCTGCGGCAGGACACCGTCCTTTGGACTAAGACCGTCATCTGGCTCACAGCTCTGGGTTGTCTCATGGTCATTGCCGGCATTTGGGTGACCGTAGATGTATGGCGTAAGACGCACCGAAGCCGCCATCCCAAGTTCTCCCCCTACCGAAAAAGATGGTATCACTGGCACTACGTCAGCGGAATATTTTTCGGCATCTTCGTACTGACCTTCACCTTCAGCGGCATGATGTCTTTGGCAGACATTCCCGAATGGATTCATAAACCGGCACTGAAGAAAGGCAGTGCCACACGCACGCTCCATGCCCGTGCCCCACAACCGGAGGATTACCCCTTGGACTACCGCCGTGTCATAGCCGCCTATCCCCAAGCTTTGCAGATAGAGTGGCGCAACTTCCGCGAACATCCCTACTACATCGTAAAAGATAGAAAAAACGAGTATTACATCGATGCCGCCGACAGCCTGCCGCGTCCGTTACAACTCTCCGAAGAAGAAATCCTGAAAGGCGTGGAAAGCATTTATACCTCCCAGCGTGATTCTTCACAACATATCCCCGGCATACATATCTCCCTGCTCGAACATTTCGAGACCTATTATCGCGACATGAGCAATATGTATCGCGGACGTCCCCAGCTTCCCGTCTGGAAGATTACGGTGGACGACCCGGATCGGAGCGTTTATTACATTCACCCGGAAACGGGAATCATCCACCATGTAGACACCTCCTCCCGCTGGAAATACTGGAGCTATACAGCCCTGCACCGCATGCGTCTGCCCGGTCTGAACTCCAATGCCACCCTGCGCAAGACTGTGCTTTGGGTATTGCTGCTTGGAGGTACAGCCGTTTGCATCACGGGTGTGGCGTTAAGTGTGAATTATATAAGAAGAAAATGTTGTAAAAGACAAAAACGCTATTAACGAGAATAAACTTGTATGAATAAGAAAAGACTTGGAATATTCCTCGGCAGCATAGCCCTATTGATTGTCTGCAGCTTTGCGGCCTATCAGTACTGGCTTGCTCCTACACGTATACTTATTATCAACGCAACCCTGGCACAAGCTGCCGACATTGCCCTGAACAATGACTGCGCCCGGATAGAAGTCACCTGCATAAAAAAAGAAGAGGTGAAGGACCTTTCCGGCTATGATGCCATCGTGATGTACAGCAGAGGGCTATACCTTGACGACGGCCAGATTGCCGAAGTGGAACGGGTGGGTGCCAGCGGAGTACCGGTCTTTACGAATACGTTACGAAATTTCACCCTCTCCCTCAATCACAATGTTACCAATGAACAACAGCATACGCTACGGGAGTATCTCAAGAACGGCAACAAGCACAACTACCGGAATGCCTTACTCTACCTGCGCCACATCGCCACTCCCCACCGGTGGGGACACCAGGATTACGAGCCTCCCATCCCATTGCTGGAGAACATGTTCTACCACCGCGAATACGGCCGCTACTTCAGTACTCCGCAAGAGGTGACCGCCTATCTGAAAGAAAAAAATCTCTACCATGAGGACGGACGCAACCTTGCCCTGATTTCCGGACTCAACTTTCCGATGGAAGGAAACCGTGCCCACGTAGATTCCCTCATCACGTGCTTGACACAAGCAGGCTTCAATGTCTATCCTTTCACAGCCGGAGGTCAACCGCGTGCCGATATGATACGTACCCTCCATCCCGATGCAGTAGTCTACCTGCCTATGGGACGGCTGGGCAATGACTCACTCATCAACTGGCTGCACCAGGAAAACATTCCTTTATTCATGCCCTTCCCGCTGATTCAGCCCCACGAGGAATGGCTGGACCCGGATACCCCCGTCAGCGGTGGCACACTGACCGCCCGTGTAGTGGTGCCTGAGATAGATGGAGGCATGCTACCCCTCTGCATCGCTACCCAAAACGAAAACAAACAAGGATACTATCTGTACACCGCTGAAAATGAACGGATAGATGCCGTAGTGGACCATATTACCAAGTACATGTCCTTGAGAGACATGTCCAACAAAGAAAAGCGCGTTGCTATCTGTTACTTCAAGACTCCGGGAAAAGACGCCCTGCTGGCAAGCGGTATGGAAGTGATTCCTTCACTCTATAACTTCTTGAAACGCCTGCGTTCGGAAGGGTACGACGTCAGTGGACTGCCTGCTACTGTAGAGGAGTTCGGCAAGCGGATACATCGTGACGGTGCCGTCATGGGTTCGTATGCCAAAGGAGCACAAGAACAGTTTTTGAAAACGGCACACCCGATATGGCTTTCTACCGAGCAATACGAACAATGGGCACACGAAGTACTCCTTCCCGAGAAATATCAGGAAGTGACAGACAGATATGGAGATGCGCCCGGCAATCTGCTGGTAACAGAGGACAGTATTGCCATTACCTGCCTGCAATTCGGCAATATCCTACTCTTCCCCCAGCCCCGCCCGGCATTGGGAGATGATGAGTTCAAACTGGTGCATGGAATGCCGGTAGCGCCGCCCCACAGCTACCTGGCTCCTTATCTGTATATGCAAAAAGGATTCAAGGCAGATGCAGTGATTCACTTCGGCACCCACGGCAACTTGGAATACACGCCCGGAAAGAATGTGGCACAGTCGCAGGCCGACTGGTCGGATGTACTGATTGGTAACCTCCCCCACTTCTATTTCTATACCACCGGAAACGTAGGCGAGGGTATCATTGCCAAACGCCGGACACATGCCGTACTGGTCACCCATCTCACTCCACCCTACGTGGAGAGCGGTATGCGCCAACGCTATTTGGCCTTGCTCGAAGATATTCACAAAGTGCTGGACGAAGGTACCGAAAAACACCGAACCCTAGGAATAAGTATCAAAAAAGAAGCCATGCGTCTGGGACTGCATCGCGACCTCAACCTCGACTCCATCTCCAGTGACCCCTACACAACCAAGGAGTTGGAACGTCTGGATGCCTTCACCGAAGAGATAGCCAACGAAAAGATACTGGGTGCGTACTACACCATGAACGAGCCTTATTCTGACCGCGACCTGCTGACTACCACTCTCGCCGTCGCTGCCGACCCGCTGGCATACGAAACGGCCCGCAAGGACCGCGATAAAGGCAAAATCACCACAGAGCAGTTACAAGACTTCACCTATATAGCCCACCACTACTTGCCTGCCGCCAGGAAAAGACTGACCGCCTTACTCCAGAATCTGCCCAAGGATACTGCATCTGTAGCACCGGAGCTTCGCCCCGCCCTACTCTATCGCGAACAGTTGCTTGCCTCCCCCGTCAACGAACAGAATGCCATGGTGCGTGCACTCAGCGGAGGAACCGTATTCCCTGCGCCGGGAGGTGACCCCGTACTGAACCCGAACGTTCTGCCCACCGGACGCAACATGTACAGCATCAACGCCGAGAATACTCCCAACCCAAGGGCTTGGGAAGATGGAAAGCGATTGGCAGAAGCGACTTTAAAACAGTACATCAGCAAGCACGGCGAATATCCTCGGAAAGTAAGCTATACCTTCTGGGCAGGCGAATTCATCAATACGGAAGGAGCTACGCTGGCCCAGGTATTCTGGATGCTGGGAGTAGAACCCGTACGCGACGCCCAAGGCAGAGTGGTTGACCTGAAACTGGTGCCCAGTGAAGAACTGGGGCGTCCGCGCATCAATGTGCTGGTACAAGTGTCCGGACAGCTACGCGACATAGCCGGTTCCCGCTTGAAGTTACTGACCGATGCTATACGTCTGGCATCGGAAGCCGGAGATGAGACCTATCCCAACTATGTGGCATCGGGTACACTGTTGCAGGAAAAATTACTGGTAGAAAAAGGGGCTTCCCCCAAACGTGCCCGTGAAATGTCTGTGATGCGTGTATTCGGACCGATCAACAGCGGATACAGTACCGGTATGATGGCCTATACCGAGCACAGCGGCTCGTGGGAAAGCGAAAAGGAGATAGCCGAAGGATACCTCAACAATATGGGTGCCTCTTATGGGGACGACGGAAATTGGGGAGACGTCCAGGAAGTTTTGTTTGCCTCGGCACTGTCCGAAACGGATGTTGTCATCCAGCCCCGTCAAAGTAACACATGGGGGCCCATCTCCCTGGATCATGTATATGAATTTACGGGTGGACTCTCGCTCACCGTCAAAACCGTGACCGGTAAAGAACCGGATGCCTATATGGCAGACTACCGCAACCGGACTAACCGCCGCATGCAGGATGCCAAAGAGGCCATTGCCGTAGAGACACGTTCCACCATCTTGAACCCTACCTTTATACAAGAGCGGATGAAAGGCGGGGAAGGTTCGGCACAGATGTTCGGCGAAATCTTCCGCAACATCTTCGGCTGGCACGTCATGCGTCCGTCGGCCATGGACAAAGAACTGTTCAATGACTTGTATAGAATGTATATAAAGGATGAGAATAAGCTGGGCATTCACGAGTACTTCCTCCGTGTCAATCCCGCCGCATTCCAGGCTATGACAGCCGTCATGCTGGAAAGTGCCCGCAAAGGTTATTGGAAAGCATCTGATAAGCAACTGAAAACCACCGCCTCCCTACATGCACAAATCACACGCGAGAAGGGTGCCGCCTGCACAGAGTTCGTTTGTGACAATGCCAAGCTCCAATCGTTCGTTGCCGACCAGTTGGACAATAGCGAGAAGCAGACCTATACCCAGAACATGAAGGAGGTACACGAAGCATCCGCAACCGATGGCAAGGATGTCGTACTGAAAGAACACAAACTGACTTCCGAACAAACGGTACGTAAGAACAGAGTGAACGGAGTGATTGCAGGCAGTCTTGTCGTCATCACCTTCATCGGACTGGTCGTACTGTTGAAGAGAAGGAAAAAGAATAAATAGAAACAGAGTATTATGGAATACGTCATTCATCTGTTAGCCCTATTCATTGCCCTCAATTTTCTATTAAAGGTGGGGTTCTATCCACGCTGGGGAATGTGGACGGTTGCCGCAGGCTGTGCCTTTTTTGCGTGGCTGGTGACTCCGTGGATGACGGAACAGTCCAAGACCGTGGTGGCATCTTTTTTTGCCTCCCGTCCACAGATGTTGAACTTGTCGGTATGTGTCACTCTGGAAGCCGCCGTAATGATAACTTTCTGCTTCGACTGTTTCGCAGAAATGCGTACCCGCAACACGGCCTTCAAACAAGCGGTCACCCTCTTCCTGAAGCTATACCCCGGCATACTGATAGGCGGAGTAATATGCTATGTCCTGGCACTGCTGCTTTTCACTTTTCCCGGCCTTGATTTCGGCAATCTCTCATGGATAGCAGCCGGTGTTACTTTCTTTGCAGTTTGTGCTGGAAGCTTTCTGTTGCGGCATGCTATCGGTGACAAACCACTGCGCTTGGAAGTACTGTTCATTGTTAATATTTTCATTGTCATATTGAGCATCATTGCTACGGGCTATTGAAATGAATTTAAGAATTAAAAACTAAAAAGATATATGGAAACAATCTCAAACACACTGTTCTGGATTTCAAACGGGCTGCTGGTTCCCGTCATAGTCCTGCTGCTGCTATTCTTTCTACGTGCCATTATCCTTGCGGGAGGTTTCTTCGGCGAGTTCTACCAGCGGATGAAATTACAGAAGCAATTCACTGAAACACTGGAGAACATCACCCCAGAGAATATAGACGGACTGCTGCAGCAACTCCCATCGGCAGGCAACTCCCCTCTCCTCCGCAGCTTGTCCAAATTGTCCGCACACCGGGACGACGCTGCCTACTGCGAACACCTGCTTGCCAACTATGAAGTGGAAGCCGAGAAGGAGTTGGGACGTTCGCGTACATTCATCAAACTGGGTCCCATGTTGGGACTGATGGGTACCCTCATCCCGATGGGCCCCGCACTGGTGGGCCTGGCACAAGGAGACATCTCTTCCATGGCCTACAATATGCAGGTGGCTTTTGCCACTACAGTGGTAGGGATGGTCATTGCTGCTGTCGGCGTCATCACCCTGCAAATGAAACAACGCTGGTATGCCCGCGAAATGAACGACTTGGAATATCTGTACAAAGTGATAAGCCGCCAAGCGGCCGAAAAAGGAATAACGGACTAACGATACGAAAACAATGAAGAAAAAGAGAAATAGATTACTGCACAGCGATTCGGACTCCGACCCCATGGGTACGGTAGCCAATCTTTTTGACGTAGCAATGGTCTTTGCCGTAGCCTTGATGGTGGCTCTCGTCTCCCGCTTCAATATGACGGAGATGTTTTCCAAAGAAGACTTCACCATGGTGAAGAATCCCGGAAAGGAGAATATGGAAATCATTACCAAAGAAGGGCAGGAAATCAAGAAATACACTCCCAGCGAAGACCAAAAGACCTCCGGCAAAAGAGGAAAGAAAGTGGGAGTTGCCTATCAGCTTGAAAATGGAGAGATTATCTATGTGCCGGAATAAGGGAATACAGTACCTACTAATAGCTATTCTACCATCGCAGTATAACAACTATTAAGTATTTCACCCTCCGATAATGGTATGTACCTTTGCAGCGTTATATAAAATAAAATAATATATGATAAAGCAAAGATTTTTCACAGCCCTCCTTATGGGAGGAATCATCGCTACCGGTGCCTATGCACAAGCCGAAAAAGGTGACAGCGACGATATGACCAAGAAAACTCACGAGTTGAACCCGGTCGTAGTAACGGGTACGGGTACACATCAGCGACTGAAGAACACTCCGTCTCCGGTATCGGTTATCACTGCCAACGAGATAAAGCGTGCCGGTATCACCGACTTCCAGCAGGCCTTGACCATGATGGTACCCTCGCTCTCCTTCCGTCCGAACGCGATGGGGTCCTATCTGATGATGAACGGACTCTCCAACAAGCACGTGCTGATATTGGTAAACGGACGCAAGGTCACGGGAGACATCACCGGTAACATCGACCTCAACCAAATAGATATGACCCGCATCAAGCGCATCGAGGTGCTGAACGGAGCAGCTTCTTCCCTTTATGGTTCGGATGCCATCGGCGGTGTAATCAATATCATTACCAACGAGCCTAAAGATGTGGTAGCCTTCAGCAGCAATAGCAGCTATACGAGAAAGAATCAATTCTCCCAAGGCTTGAATCTGGACATCGCCCAAGGAAAAATAGGGTCCTATACTTCCTATAAATACGACCACTCCGACGGTTGGCAAAACAGCCGTCTGACAGAAGACGGAGAAGACATCATCGAAACGATTGCCCCGCTCTCCCTGGGCTACAGCTCGAATAACTTTTCGCAGAAGTTTACCTATGATGCTACGGAACAGCTTTCCTTCTATGCCAACGGTGGATACTACAACCGCGGACTCGAACGTCCGGTAGAACGCGAAGACATCACCGGCGGAAGCAAGTACAACACTACCTACGAAGGTTATAACTGGGGGGCAGGCGCCAAATACAAACTGAGTAAACGCAACGTTATCCAGTTCGACTATTCAGGAAACAATTACGCATCACGCTACAAATACCTGATAGAAAACAGCGGATACCTGCCCGGACAGTATGCGCTTACCAAGCTTCAGAAATTCCATGATGCCGAGTTGAAAGGTATCTTCGGTTTTACAACCAACAGCACTACGGTGTTCGGTGTAGACTATCGCCGTGAAGTGCTCCGCCGTCCCGACTCCGATTTGGACAAAAGTGTCTATACGACATCAGCCTACGGCCAGCATGAAGTGAAGCTATGGAACCATCTGACCGGTGTTGTGGGTGTACGCTACGACCATCACGAACAGACGGGCGGACGCTTCACCCCCAAAGTGGCAGCCATGTACAACATAGGCAACTTCAATGTACGTGCCACCTATGCTGCCGGATTCCGTGCTCCGGGCATCGACGAGCTCTACTACCACATGTTCAAGAAGACAATGGGTACACGAGCCACCATCTCATTGGGTGACGAGAACCTCGACCCCGAACGCAGCAACTATTACTCCATCAACATGGAATACCGCACCAACCGTTTCAGTGCTTCCGTCACCGGTTACCTGAACTATGTAAAGAACATGGTAACTTCCAAATCCACTAAATTCGATGACCTACCGGAAGCAGAGCAGAACCAGTTGCGTGAAGAGTTCCCCGAAATCGGTGACCTTTCATCCACGAAAAACCTAAGTGTCAAGAACTACTTCAATTTCGAGAAAGCTACCGTCAAAGGCTTTGAAGTGAACTTGAACGGCAATCTGTTCCCGGGCTTCACCCTGACCGGAAACTATACCTACGCCTATGGACGCGGTCTGAACGAAGGAGGCGAATGGCAAAACATCGAACGCAGCATACGCCATACAGCCACCATCACCGGAAACTATACACACAGCTGGAGCGACTATACCTTGAACCTCAACCTGAACGGTCGTCTGCAAAGCAAAGTCTATTATCCGGGTGACGCGGACGGCAATGCTCCGGGCTACGGCATCTGGAACCTCAATACCCGCCATACCTTCGACGGCTTCCGCAACTTTGTCATCGAACCGGGCATCGGCATAGACAATATCTTCAACAAGAAAGACAACCGCCCGCTGAACAAGAACTTCGCCTTGTATTCCCCGGGACGTTCGGTAGTAATCAGCCTGGCACTCAGACTAAAATAATTTCTCCATAACGCTTTTAGAAACAACAACAATTATGAGACATTTTTTCATCACTCTCTATTTACTCGGCATCAGCCTCTTCTCCTCCGCACAACAAGAGGAGAAGGCGGCTTTGCTCATCACCCATTATGGCAGTTCAGACCCTCAGACACGTGCCTTGACGCTCGACGTCGTGACCCGTGAGGCACAAGAAGCCTTTCCGCAGTTTACAGTGCGCGAAGCATACATCTCGCCGATTGTACGAAAAAGACTTGCCAAGGAGGGTGTGTACAAAGACAGCCCTACGGATGCACTGTTGAAACTTCGCGCCGAAGGCTACCGGACCATCTACGTCCAGAGCACCACCTTGATAGAAGGCAGTGAGATGACCTCCGTCCGCAGGGATGCAGACAAGCTCCGTCCCTTCTTCAAGGAGATAAAAGTGGGGAATCCCCTGCTCTACTCCGTCGAAGATTGCGAGAAGGTAATCGACATACTGACCGCCGAACAGCCGGAAAAGAAAGAAGACATTGTCTATGTGGGGCACGGCAACCAGCTACCCAGCACGGCTACTTACGCCATGCTCGACTTCATGATGAAAGCCCATGGACTGAAGAACTTCCACGTCAGCACCATTGAAGGATACCCCACCCTGGACGCAACCCTGCTGCAACTGAAAGAGACACGCCCCAAGAGCGTGACATTGGTTCCGTTGCTGTTGGTATGCGGCAACCATACCAAGGAAGATATTGCCGGCGTGTGGAAGACGGAACTTGAAAAGCAAGGCTATCAAGTGAATGTACGCATGCAGGGACTGGGCGAAAACAAAGCCATCCGCCAGCTCTATATGGAACACATCAAAGCCATGCTAAAAGATTGATAACCAGCAAGCGTAAAAGGGCTACACCTTTTACATACCAAGGCTACACCCTTTGCTCCGGATGGCTACACCATTCCGGACAAAGGGTGTAGCTCTTTTCAATGTACACAGATTACAGACATTTGTAACCATATTACGGATTCCTCCTCCTGCAATATGGAACTTTCCGGATTATTCTCTACATTTGTACAAAACTAACAGGAACGTTTATGGAAGAAGTAATCAAGCTCAATGCTGTAGACCAATACAACAAGATGTTCGGTCTCGAAACCCTGCATCCGCTGGTCAGCGTAGTCGATTTGTCCGAAGCCACCGGATATCCCAGGCATTTCACCTTGAACTATGGCGTATACGCCCTTTTCCTCAAAAACACCAAATGCGGAGACATACGCTATGGAAAACAGTATTACGATTACCAGGAAGGCACGGTAACCAGCTTCGCCCCGGGCCAGGTGACCGAGGTCAACATGCCGGAAGGTATGCAGCCCAGCGCCTCCGGCCTGCTGTTCCACCCCGACCTGATAAAAGGCACCTCGCTGGGACAGGGAATAAAGCAGTATTCCTTCTTTTCCTATTCCTCTACCGAGGCACTGCATTTGTCCGAAGACGAGAAAGAAATCTTCCTCGACTGTCTGAAGAAGATTAAGATGGAAATCCAACGCCCCATCGACAAGCACAGCAAGGGTCTGATTGCACGCAACATCGAACTGCTGCTGGACTACTGCATGCGTTTCTACGAACGCCAGTTCATCACCCGCTCGGCAGCCAACAAAGACATCCTGATGAAATTCGAAGCACTGATAGACGACTATTTCCAGAGCGACAAACCGCAGACCGAAGGACTGCCTTCCGTGAAATACTTCGCAGACAAAGTGTTCCTCTCCTCCAACTATTTCGGAGATTTGGTGAAGAAGGAAACCGGAAAGACGGCGCAGGAATATATCCAGAACAAAATCATCGACCTGGCCAAAGAAATGATTATAGGAAGCGGGAAGACAGTCAGCCAGATTGCCTATGAGCTGGGATACCAGTATTCGCAGCACTTCAACCGCGTGTTCAAGAAGAACGTAGGCTATACTCCGAGCGAATACCGGCACTTACAGGTTTAGACAATAAGGATTCACCACAGATTACGCGGATTAACACAGAGTTTTTTCGGTTTCGTCAAATATAAGTTCTATCTTTGTATGCCAATAGAACATATGGATATGAAACACCCCAAAATAATTGTTGCCGGCATCGGACCGGGCAATGAATCGGATATAACTCCCGCCGTAATTTCCGCTTTGCAAGAATCAGATGTAGTGGTGGGATATAAGTATTATTTCCAATTTGTAATCCCTTATCTCCACCCCTCAACAACATGCATAGATACCGGCATGAAGCGTGAGCGCGCCCGTGCCGAGCAGGCTTTCGAGCTGGCAGAGCAGGGAAAGACGGTCTGCGTCATCAGTTCCGGGGATGCGGGCATTTATGGTATGACGCCGCTTGTCTACGAGATGAAGCGGGAAAGGAACAGCGACGTGGAAATCGTCTCGCTGCCGGGCATCAGCGCTTTCCAAAAGGCAGCCTCACTGCTGGGAGCTCCCGTAGGACATGACTTCTGTGTCATCTCCCTTTCAGACCTGATGACTCCCTGGGAACGTATCGAAAGACGTATCACCGCAGCCGCTGCCGCCGACTTCGTGACGGCAGTCTACAACCCCAAAAGTGAAGGACGCTACTGGCAGCTTTACCGCTTGAAAGAACTCTTTCTGCAGGAAGGACGCTCACCGGAAACACCCGTAGGATATGTACGCCAGGCAGGACGCCCGGAACAAGCGGTACACATCACCACGCTGGGAGATTTCAATCCCGAAGAGGTGGATATGTTTACAGTCGTATTGATAGGCAACTCACAGTCCTACGAATGGAACGGAGCCTTCATCACTCCGCGCGGCTATTACCGGGACACGAATACCGAAGCCACGGGCATCGGGCAAGACATCATGATTCGTAGTTTCCGTACCATCGAAAAGGAACTGAAGAACAAGCATATTCCCCTCGACCATAAATGGGCTTTACTCCATGCCATACATACCACCGCCGATTTTGAAATGGAGTATCTGCTGCATACGGACGAAGGTGCCGTAGCTTCCTTGTATCAAGCCATCGAGAAAGGCGGAATCAAGACCATTGTCACAGACGTCACGATGGCAGCCAGCGGTATCCGCAAAGGAGCTTTGCAGCGGCTGGGCGTAGAGGTGAAATGTTACCTTGGCGACCTGCGCACGGCGACGATGGCTGCAGAGAAAGGCATCACCCGTACCCAGGCAGGCATCCGCCTGGCTGTGGAGGAGCATCCCGATGCTTTCTTTGTATTCGGCAATGCACCTACGGCACTTATGGAACTCTGCGACCTGATACGTAAGGGCAAGGCACATCCGGCGGGCATTGTTGCCGCACCGGTAGGCTTTGTGCATGTGCAAGAGTCCAAACACATGGTGAAACCCTTTACGGAAATACCCAAGATTATCGTAGAAGGACGTAAGGGAGGCAGCAACTTGGCTGCCACGCTGGTGAACTCCGTGTTGTGCTACAACGATGCGGAGCAGTTGCGCCCGGGCAGGGATGTGTAAGTGAAAAAAGACATTCCATAACATTACTTGTTACGACCGATAACATTACTTGTTATGCCCCCTTACATTACTTGATATTTTCATAAGATTACCCGTTGAATGAAACACAGATTTATAATCATAGGAATGGATGACAACCGTTCCCCCTTCTTTCCACCGGAAGCACTGGCGCAGATACGGAAGGGGAAGGTTTTCTCCGGTGGCATACGGCATAAGGAGATTGTCGGTCCTCTGCTGCCTACCGGGGCCGAATGGATTTCCATCACCGTACCGCTGGACCGCGTCTTTTCCCGTTATGAAGAAATATTTGCCCGCTTCGAAGAGACGGCGACGGATGACTCCATCATTGTATTCGCTTCCGGCGACCCGTTGTTCTTCGGTTTTGCCAATACCATAAAGCGCAAGCTTCCCGGGGCAGACATTCTGCTCTATCCCGCTTTCAATTCCTTGCAGACATTGGCACACCGCCTCGTCATGCCGTATGACGACATGCGCACCGTCTCCCTGACAGGACGCCCCTGGCAGGAGTTCGACCGTGCCCTCATAGAGCGTGCCCCCAAAATAGGCATCCTCACCGACCGCGAACATACCCCGGCCACCATTGCCGCCCGCATGCTGGAATACGGGTACTCCCACTACACACTATACATCGGCGAGCATCTCGGCAATCCCGAAAAGGAACGCATACGCCGGATGACACCCCAGGAAGCAGTTTCCGGTGACTTCGAACATCCCAACTGCCTGCTGCTGGACAGCCATCCCGGACAATGCCGCACAAACTCCCTGCACGGTAGCGAAGCCCCAGACTTTCCAGTCCGTCCCTTCGGCATCCCCGATGAAGAGTTTGCACATCTTGACGGACGTGCCCGCATGATAACCAAGGCTCCCATCCGCCTGCTCACCCTGCAGGCATTGGAACTGAACCGCCGCCGCGTCTTCTGGGACATCGGTTTCTGTACCGGTTCCGTCTCCATCGAAGCCCGCCTGCAATTTCCTCATCTCGCCGTCATCTCCTTCGAGATACGCCCCGAAGGAAAAGAGCTGATGGACACCAACTCCCGCCGCTTCGGCGCACCGGGCATTACGGCGGTAACCGGAGATTTCCTGTACACCGACCTCACTCCCTTTGCCCGCCCCGATGCCGTCTTCATCGGTGGACACGGCGGACATCTGGAGGAAATGATAGAGAAAGTGAAACAAGTGCTGCACCCCGAAGGCTGCATCGTCTTCAACTCCGTATCGGCAGAAAGCAAGGAGGCGTTCTGCCGAGGAATCGAGCGGAACGGAATGGTGCTCCACCCTTCCACCCATATCGCCTTGAACGAATATAACCCCATTGAAATTATGAAAGCCACGCTTTCTTAAACATACCCATTATGAAAACAGCTATTATTCTAATCTCCGAAGCCGGTTTGAGCATAGCCCAATCACTGCTCAACGAACTTCCCGACTCCGAAATCTTCACCCTCAGGCACGAAGAGGGATGCACACATATAGAATCCGCCGGCAAATTCACAGCGGAAAACTTCAACCGCTATGATGCCTTTGTCTTCATTGGCGCCATGGGAATCTGTGTCCGCACCATCGCTCCTTGCGTGAAGAACAAATATACCGACCCTGCCGTGGTTTGCGTGGACAGTACCGGTAAATTTGCCATCTCCGTACTTTCCGGACACATCGGAGGAGCCAACGAACTGACCCACCAGGTAGCGAATATCCTCGGGGCCGAACCGGTAGTCACCACGCAAAGCGACTGCACCGGTCTATGGGGACTCGATACCCTGCCCCAACGTTTCGGGTGGTTTCCGGTCATCAACGCCGAGCCCTCCACCCTCCTGTTGGCAGAACTTGCCAAGACGCCCGAAGAGAAAAAAAGAGTATGCATGAACGAGCATATCAGCCTCTTCGTTTCCGGCAAGCCCACCGCCCTGCTGCTCACGGTGCGCAATGAAGGCACGGACTGGATGGAGGCGCACCTGCCGCCTCATGTAGAAGTATTCTACCGGGTGCAGGACATTAAACCTTCACGCTTCAAACTGATTCTGTGCGTATCTCCCCAAGTCCCCAACTTCCCGGAAATGCCTATGATATGCTACGTGCCCTGTGTCGTACACCTCGGCATCGGCCTTGCCCGGCTGGCAGGTCCCGTACGGAAAGTGGAGAAAGAGATTATGAACACGCTGAAGGAATACGGTATCATGCCCCAAAGCATCGCCTCCATCTCCACGATTAAAGCCAAAAGTGACGAACCGGTAGTGAAAGCGCTCCAAAAGAAGTTCCCGGTCTACTTCTATACAGCCGAGGAACTGGCAGAGATAGAGGTGCCCCATCCCAGCAAAACCGTCATGAAGCACATGGGCACCCCCAGCGTCAGCGAAGCCGCCGCCTTGCTGAGTGCAAACAACTCCCGGCTGCTGGTGCCCAAGAAGAAAGGAGAGAACTATACCGTGGCCGCCGCCCTCGACATAAGAACTGTGCGCCAGGGCCACATCGAAATAGTGGGTGCCGGCCCGGGCGACCCGGACCTGGTTTCCGTACGCGGACGCCAAATGCTGGAACGCGCCGACCTCATTCTGTATGCCGGCAGTCTCGTTCCCAGGGAGCTGACTCTCTGTGCCAAGGCCGGGGCTACCGTACTCAGCTCCGCTTCCATGGATTTGGAGGAACAATTTGAAGTGATGAAGAAGTTCTATGACAAGGGAAAATTCATCGTACGCCTGCATACGGGTGACCCATGTATCTATGGTGCCATTCAGGAACAGATGAACTACTTTGACCAGCACGGCATGAGCTACCACATCACCCCCGGCATATCCTCCTTCCAGGCGGCGGCAGCTGCCTTGAAGTCGCAGTTCACCATTCCGGAAAAAGTGCAAAGCATCATCCTAACACGCGGCGAAGGACGTACGCCCATGCCCGAACGCGAAAAGCTACATCTCATGGCACGCTCACAAAGTACCATGTGCATCTTCCTCAGTGCAAGCATTGCGGAGCAGGTGCAGGAAGAACTGTTGCAGGAATATCCGGAAACTACCCCCGTAGCTGTCTGCTACCACTTGACATGGAAAGACGAACAAATATTCAAGGGGGAACTCAAAGACCTTGCCAGGATAGTGAAGGAAAATAACCTCACCTTGACAACCATGATTGTCGTAGGCGAAGCCATCGGCAACCGTGAAGGTCTGTCACGGCTCTATGCACACGAGTTCAAGCATCTGTACCGGAAATAAATCAACGATTAATCACCCATAAACATTCAAACATGATATTAATATTTGGCGGAACCACCGAAGGACGCATAGCCATCCAAACCCTTGAAGAAGCCGGAAAAACTTTCTACTATTCTACCAAAGGGGATGAGCAGGACGTACTTCTGCATAATGGCATCCGCCTGCAAGGCGCGATGGATGCAATAGAAATAGAAACATTCTGTGCACAGCATCACATAAAGCTGCTGATAGACGCCGCGCACCCCTTTGCCACACAGCTGCATGAGACTCTGGAACAAGTCTCCGTGGAATCGAATATCCCCGTCATCCGTTTCGAGCGTATCTTCCCGGAACGCGATGAAGAACACATCACCTGGTGCAGGGATTATGACGATGCCATCGAGAAGATACAGAAAGAAAAGATTTTCATCTTACTTGCACTGACCGGCGTACAGACCATAGGTAAGCTGAAGCCTTTGTGGCAGAATGCTTGCTGTTACTTCCGCATCCTCGACCGTGATAGCTCGCGCAAGCTCGCCCGGGAACAGGGCTTCTCCGAGAAGAACCTCTACTACTACACGCCCGGAGAAGACGAGCAAGTCCTAATGAAACAGCTTCATCCCGAAGCAATCCTCCTCAAGGAAAGCGGGATATCCGGCGGATTCTGCGAGAAGGTGGAAGCTGCCCGGCAACTGGGTATACGCATCTTTGCCATCCGCCGTCCCGAGACATCCGGCAAGTTTATCTGTGTAAACGGCGAGCATGGCCTGCGCCGCATAGTCGAGAAACATTTACCCGACTTCTTCCCCCTGCGCAGCGGACTGACCACCGGAACATGTGCCGCTGCTGCTGCCGTAGCCGCCACCTGGGATGTATTCAATATCTACTTCAAAAAGCGTCCTACGGAATTTCCGGTAGTCCTTCCCAACGGAGAAACCATACAGGTTCCCGTAGAGCCGCAGCACCATATTCCCCACTCCGACCTTCTGGAAAACGGTGACGGCATGTTCGAGACAAGCGCTACCGTCATCAAGGATGCCGGCGACGACCCGGACATCACCAACGGGATGAAAGTTGTGGCCAATATAGCCATACCTTTCCGCATAGACGACCCGCTGCCGGAAGACACTCCCCAGGACGACTACAACATCATCGTCTGCGGCGGCGAAGGCGTAGGTGTCATCACCATGCCCGGTCTGGGACTTGAGCTCGGTAGCTCTGCCATCAACGACACCCCACGCGAAATGATAAAGAAGAACGTCAAGCTATGGCTTGAACGCCTCCATATTGCCAAACAGCCCAATCCTATTCTCATTACCATCTCCATCCCCGGTGGAGAAGAAATAGCCAAACGCACCTTCAATCCCCGCCTCGGTATCGAAGGAGGCATTTCCATTATCGGGACCTCCGGCATCGTGAAGCCATTCTCCTCGGAAGCCTTCGTCAATTCCATCCGGAAGTCCATGGAAGTGGCAAAGGCAACCCAGAGCCCTCGTATCGTCATCAGCTCCGGCGCAAAGAGCGAACGTTTCATCAAGGCGTATTATCCCGACCTCCCCACCCAGGCTTTCGTGCATTACGGCAACTTTATCGGCGAAACCTTGAAAATAGCAGCCGAAGAGCAAGTACCGCACGTCACCCTCGGCGTGATGATGGGAAAGGCCGTGAAACTGGCCGAAGGCAATCTGGATACCCACAGCAAGAAAGTGACCATGAATAAGGAATTCATTCAAGACCTGGCACGCCAGACGGGATGCAGCGAAGAAACACTTGCCGCCATCGGACAGATGAACCTGGCGCGCGAACTCTGGGACATCATTCCCGAAGAGCTGCTGGAAAAGTTTGGCAAGGCACTGATTGAGCTCTGTCACCGGCACTGTGCCCCCTTACTGCCCAATGGCGAACTAACAATATTACTCATAACCGAAAACGGAAAAATTTACTCATGAAGAAGAAGATAATCATTACCGTCTGTATGGCAATGACCGTACTGACCGGCCTGGCACAAAGCCCGCTGTCCTTTCATGCAAAAGCAGGAATCGGTACCTCCCATTTTCATGGAAAACACTCCAGTAGTGACACCCAAATAGCTTACAAAGCTGGTGTCGGTACAGTATATGTCCTCAACAAGACCTGGGTGCTGCAATCCGCATTGGAATTCGTGTCCATCGGCGGTAAAGACGAGATAAGCCACATCGGCAAGGCCAAAATGCATGAACTGTATCTGCAAATCCCCCTCATGATAGCGGCCCGCCTCCATCTGGGCAGGGATTATCATGCCTCGCTGAGCGTCGGCCCTTATGCGGCCATAGGCGTGGCAGGCAAGACCTCCGGCGAGACCTACGATTATAGCAGCAGCAGTATGCAGGGAGGATACCAGTTCAAGATAGACACTTTCGGCAGTATGGTAGACGGGAAAATGGGTAACAACCGTTTCGATGCAGGTATTGCCCTGGGACTTACTTTTGAATACAGAAGATTCATCATCGGTGCAGAGACACAAGTGGGACTGGTAAAAGTCAATGAGCAGATAAACCAGATGATAGGTCATTCGGAAGAAGGAGGATATTTTCCCAAGAACTTCGCCGCATTCTTTACGCTGGGGTACCGGTTCTGGTAAGGGAACATTTTGCCATACAGAGTTGTTTAGTATACAAACAGATACTCAACAATATAAACTGAATAATATGGCAAAAAGAATTCCTATCCTGCTGGCAGCAATGACAGCCCTCACCTTCGCCCCTCAAACAGCAGAGGCATGTACCGGTATCACCCTGACGGCCAAAGACAATGCGCACGTCGTAGCTCGCACCATCGAATGGGGAGGCAGTGAGCTGAACAGCCAGTACGTCATCGTACCGCGCGGTTATTCGCAACAATCACTGACACCCGGAGGCAGTCTGTCCGGCATGGAGTTCACCTCACGCTATGGCTACGTAGGCCTGGCAGTGGAGCAAAAGGAGTTCGTGGCCGAAGGTCTGAATGAAGCCGGGCTCTCCGCCGGGCTGTTCTACTTTCCCGGATATGGCAAATATGAGGAGTACGACCCCACACGAAAAGCGTCGAGCATAGCCGATTTACAATTGGTATCATGGCTGTTGGGAAGCTTTTCTACTGTGGACGAGGTAAAGGAGGCTATTGAAAATGTAACGGTCATAGCCATTGACCCACGCGCCTCCACCGTACATTGGCGGATTGCAGACAAGACCGGCCGCCAACTGGTATTGGAGTTCATCGACGGACAGCCCCGTTTCTATGAAAACAAACTGGGAGTATTGACAAACTCCCCCGGCTTTGACTGGCAGATGACCAACTTAAACAATTATGTGAACCTCTATCCGGGCAGTGCCGAAAGCAAATCGCTGGGCAATGTAACTATAGCCCCTTTCGGTTCGGGAAGCGGCTTTTTGGGAATTCCGGGAGATGTGACTCCCCCTTCCCGCTTTATCCGTGCCGCTTTCTATCAGACTTCTACACCGCCACAGAATACCGCACTGGAAACCGTTCTCCAATGTTTTCAGATACTGAATAACTTTGATATACCCGTAGGCATCGAGTTTCCCCTCGGCCAGGTTCCTGCCAATATTCCAAGTGCCACCCAATGGACATCGGCCACAGATATGACAAACGGTATCATCTACTATCGCACCATGTACAACAGTACAATCAGAAGCATTGATTTGAGACAGATAGACTTCGGGCGCATCGAGTACCATGCAGCTCCCCTCGATAAAGTGAAGCGGCAACCGATAGTTCCCGTGAAAATTGAATAGGGACGCAGAAACTTCAAGATTGCCGCTGTTGCAGTTGTTCCGCCTCCTTCCTCTTCATCTCCGCCAGCACCCCGCAGGTCAATGGAATGGCGAGGAAGAAGGTCAGCATGTCCGACGCCGCCTGGCACATTTCCACCCCTTTCAGTCCTAAGAAATAAGGAAGAATGAAGATGAGGGGAATGAAGAACAGCCCTTGACGGGCAGAGGAAAGTATCGTAGCGCGTACGGGCTTGCGGATAGTCTGCAGCATCATGTTGCTGACCACAATCCATGCACCCAACGGATAGGTGATGAACTGCCAGCGCAATGCTGCCGCACCGGTAGCTACAACAGCAGGGTCTCCCTTGCGGAAGATGGAGACAATCTCCTCGGCATATCCCATACCTGCCACCGCACAAACCAGCAAAAAGAAAAAGCCTACCTTCACACAGAACCAGAATCCTTGGCGCACTCTGGCATACAGCCCGGCACCATAATTGAATCCGCATACCGGTTGGAAGCCTTGCCCGAAACCAATTAGGAAAGCATTGATAAACATAGAGATACGCGTCACAATGGACATCCCTGCAATAGCTGCGTCACCATATGCACCGGCCGCCACGTTCAGCAAAATGGTTGCCACGCTTGCCAGTCCCTGCCGGGTGAGTGACGGAGTTCCACCCCCAATAATTTCCTTGATGAAAGCCAGTGTAGGCGTAAAGTTTCTGTAACGTATACGTATATTTCCTCCTCTGCGCCCCATATATAGCAAAAGGATGAAACTACATATCTGGCTGACTACTGTGGCCAGTGCGGCACCGGATATGCCCATATCGCATACAAAAATCAGGATAGGATCGAGCACTACGTTGATGACCGCCCCGCTCACAATCCCCACCATGGCATACGCCGCATTACCTTGAAAACGTATTTGGTTATTCAGCACCAATGAGGCGGTCATAAAAGGAGTACCCAGCAGAATGATTCCCAAATAGCGCTCCGTATACGGAAGAATGGTAGGCGTCGACCCCAAAGCAAGGGAAAGCGGTGTAAGGAACAACAATCCCAACACAGCCAGAGCCGCTCCGATAAACAAGGCAAAAAAGAAGCCGGTGGATGCCATCTTCTCGGCACTCTCCGTTTCCTGCGCCCCCAACTTACGGGAGATGTAGTTCCCCGAACCATGACCGAAGAAGAATCCCACAGCCTGGATAATGGACATCACAGAAAACACGATACCTACGGCAGCCGTAGACTGGGGATTTATTTTACCCACAAAATAGGTATCTGCCATGTTATAGAAAGACGTCACCAGCATGCTGATGATGGTCGGCACAGCCAATGACGTAATCAGCCGGGGGACCGGAGTCGTCGTTAAGTGGACATAATTATCCTTTGCAGAATGGTGCATCATAGGGAATGGAATGACAAGACTATTTGCAGCAATTTCTCAATGGAGTACACTGTTACCGGCTCCTTGCCCGGTCGATGGAATACGAAGCTGCCGTCTCCCTTCAAATCTCCGGTTTCGATATAAATCTCCGATTCAACATTCCGGTTTGCCAGAATCCCGTTTCTCTGGAACGCCTTGCGCACCATGGCATACTTCTGCCCGTGGCCCGCCAAGCGTATCTGGGAGGTATATTCATTGGCTACCCTGAACAGTCCCGTTTCCAAATCGAAGGCAATACCCTTACGGGCAAAGAAGTTGCTCAGACTGCCGTTCAGCGAAAGGTCCTCGGGTGTACCGATGGTCACTCCGTTCACCTTATCCATCAGCCATATTTTGTCCGCTATCTGCAGGGCCAGTTCCAGGTCGTGGGTAGAAAGGAAAATCGTCTTGTCCGTTTGCCGGCTGAGCTGGTGAAGCAGTTGCATCATCTCTACTTTACTGGGAAAATCAAGGAAAGCTGTCGGTTCATCCAGATAGATGACGGGAGTTTCCTGGGCGAGCGCCTTGGCTATCATCACCTTCTGCCGTTCACCGTCACTCAGCGTATGCACCATGCGGTGTGCCAGATGTGGAATGCCTACCAGGGCGATAGATTTGTCCACCACAGTCTTGTCCTCTTTCGAAAGGGTTCCCCAGAAACCGGTGTAGGGGCTGCGTCCCAGACCTATCAGTTCTACGACGGACATATTGCGTATATCGCACTTCTCTGTCAGCACCACACTGATGACGCGCGAAAGCTGCTTGTCGGTATAGTCCCCTATCTCTTTTCCTTCAATAAATATGTTTCCTCCAAGTTTAGGCTGGAAGGCGGACAACGTACGGAGCAACGTGGACTTCCCCACTCCATTAGCTCCCAACAAGCAAGTCAGCTCACCACTGTTAATTCCGGCGCAAATGCCGTCTGCCACCACTTTCACATCCCCCTTACCGGGGTAACCGATGGAAAGATTCTCTATATGTATGGTTTCCTTATTCATTCAATTCTCCTTTCCGTTTTCTAAAAAGTACAGAAGCCACTACCGGCGCACCTACCAGTGCCGTCACCGAGTTGACCGGCAAAGCTCCCTCGAAGCCGGGCATACGGGCTATCAGATTGCAGACCAATGCCAGGGAAGCGCCTACCAGCAATGTGGCAGGCATCAACACCCGATGGTCCGAAGAGTGGAAGATGGCACGGCACAGATGGGGAACCGCCAATCCGATAAACATAATCGGACCGCAATAGGCCGTTACAATAGCCACCAGCACACCGGAGCATGAGATAACCAGCAGGCGTGCCCGCTTGATGTTCAGTCCCAGATTGCGTGCATAGCCATCGCCCAGCAGCAACAGATTCATCGTCTTTATCAGCAGGAAGGACAACGGAAGCAGCACAGCCATGATGCAGACAAACAGCACCATCTGGTCGCCCGAGACACGGGCAAAGCTACCCAATCCCCAAATGACATATGCACGTATATCTTCCTCCACACTGAAATATTTCAATACGCCGATGACGGCACTTGCCACATAGCCTATCATCACACCGATTATCAGCAGCGTCACGTTGCCCTTCACCTTCTGGGAGACATAGACAATGAGCGCCATCACAGCCAGCGCACCGATAATGGCGGCAACCGACAAGGCAACCTCGCCCATATACCCCAAACGGCTCAATGCCACACCGCCCATCGCCCCGGACAGCAATACCACACAAGCCACACCCAGGCTGGCACCTGAACTGATGCCCAATACCGAAGGCCCTGCCAGCGGATTGCGGAACACCGTCTGCATCTGCAGACCGCTGACTGACAGCCCTGCTCCCGCCACCAATGCCGTCAACGCTTGGGGCACGCGGGACTTCCAGATAATATTCTGCCAAATAACGGATTCATCCGTATTTCCCCACAATATGTTCCACACGGAGCGCAGAGGAATGTGAACCGACCCCAAAAGCAGGTTCAGCAGGAAAAAAAGAAAGATAGATGCCAGTGTCAGCAACATCAACGGAAGTACGGGTCTTTTTATCATTTCAGCAGTTCGTAGTAAGTCGGTTTATAGTCAGGCAACAAATCGGGATGGAAAGCATGTATCAAGTCTTCCAATACAATTTCGGGCTGCATGGGCATACTTTCGTAGAAGGGTTTCTCACGCATGTTGCAGTATACCACTCCCTTCTCACGGAACGCACGGAAGTCGGCATAACGCGGGTCAAGGGACTTCAAGGCATCATACGTGAATGTCCCGTCATAGCTGTTGACAATGCGCCAGTAGTCGGCACTCTCCGCCTGGCTGTATACGGTTTCAAAGTCCAGCGTGACACCTCCCGAACGGGGGTCGTCTTTCAAGAAATAATCCGCACCGGCATCACGGAACAGTTCGGCAAGAAAGCTCTTTCCTCCCACTGCATACCAGTTGCCACCCCGTATCTCGCCGCTGAATACCACCGGACGCTTCTTCACGTTGGCAGCCAGTTCCTTCAATTCGTTATAGCGCTTCTCTATCGCAGCAAACTTTTCATTCGCCTCCACTTCCCGGCCAATGAACATGCCGATGAATTTTATCCATTCAGCCTGCCCCAACGGAGTCATCTCCTTATATCCCAAATGGGGAACCAGTGGAATACCGATTTCCCGCATGGCATCATATCCACCCCGCTTGAAAGGAGAGATAAAGATAACATCCGGATTCATGCTCATTATCACTTCATTATCAAAGTTCCCTTCGATACCAATCTTCACGGTCTCGCCGGACTTCAAACGGTCGTTCATCTCCTTGTTGAAGAGATGGCGCGTACTGGTGATGCCCACCACATAATCGCAGGCATCCAGACGGATGAAGTTGGAAAGTTGCAGGGATGTCATACACATAACGTGCTCTACCGGCGTTTCAATCACCGTATAGTCGCTCGGTATGCCGACAGGCTTTATGCCTTTCGGTACCAGCGCATAGTGGAAAGTGCTGCTGCTTTCTTTTTGAGGGTCGTGTATATCCACCAGACGGACATGGTGCGGAAGATATTTCACCGTATAGCCTTTGGCATAGCACGGTACAATGGTAGCTGCCGTGTCTGTCGTAACCGGAGAATAGCCCGTTTCGGAAGAAGATTCGGTAGTAGTCTGTCTTGATTTTAAGCCGCAAGAGGTTACGCATAAAATGCACAGCAGTGCAATGCCTATGGCAGATATCCGGGTCATGACTATTGGGGTTTATAGAATTCGGGCACAATATTCGTCATTTTTGGGGAGATACGCAAATGCTCTTCCTGCAAATTGACGGATATTGTGCCTAAATAATCTTTAAAAGCCCATCAAGTCATTCAGTGCTTCACTCATGCTGGGATGTGTAAAGACAAAATCACGGAGGAAGGTATATTCCTGCCCGGTCTTCATAGCCATTGCCACCAGGTTGATGACCTCGCTCGATTCCGGACCAAACAGCGTACATCCCACTATCTTGTCCGTATCGGCGTCCACCACCACCTTGAAGAGTCCGTTCGTATCGCCCAAAGTCCTGGCACGCGGAATGGCGGCTACCGGCAGCTTGTTGACCTTTATATTCAATCCCTTCTTGCGTGCTTCCGCTTCGCTCAGCCCGATGCGTGAAAGCGGCGGGTCGATGAATACCGAATAGCTCACCGGGTCACGGTCGGACACCTTGCGTTCTCCCGCCCCGAAAAGGTCTTCGCGCAGAATGCGGTAATCATCCAAAGAAATGTAGGTAAACTGCAAACCGCCCTTTACATCACCGATAGCATGTATCTTGGGGTTGGTAGTCTGCAAATAGTCGTCCACCACAATGGCACCGCGCTCATTCACCTCTACACCTGCCGCCGCCAGATTCAAGCCAGCCGTATTCGGACGCCGGCCGGTAGCCAGCAGGATGGCATCTGCGTGTAACTGATGTTCCTCTCCCGTGACCGCATCCCGGTAAATGACGTCAGAGTCTTTCACGGACTGCACGCGTGCATTCAGCCTGAAAACGATTCCTTTCTGTTCCAATACCTCCCGGACACTGTCCGCAATGTCCCGGTCCTCCCGGGATATCAGTTCGGAAGAGCCCTCGAGCACCGTGACTTGCGAACCGAACGAAACATACATGGAAGCAAATTCTAGTCCGATGTATCCCCCACCTACAATGACGAGCTGTGCCGGCAGCTCAGTCAGTTCCATAATGGAGGTGCTGGTATATACCCGTGGGTTACCTTGTATCCCCTCTATCGGTGGAATGACGGTTTCGGCACCCGTATTGATGAATATCCGGGGAGCTTGCAATTGTAATGTCCCTTCCACCATCCCAACTTCCACCACATCCGGACCTGCAAAGGAGCCGATACCCGTATAGACCGTTATATGAGGATTGTCGGCCAGATTGTGATAGTTCTTCTGACGCAGGAAAGAGACGACCTCTTCCTTCCTTGCAATGGACTGACGATAGTATGCCTTCTTGACCTCCCAAGAAGCGTCTTTGTCCGCATGCTTTGCCGCATGCACCAATGTTTTTGTGGGAATGCAACCGATATTGATACATGTCCCTCCGTACATCTTTTCCGAACGCTCCACTACGGCAACGTCCAGCTTCCGTTTTGCCAACTCGGCAGCCAGCGTCTTTCCGCCTTTGCCGAATCCGATGATAATGGCATCATACTGTTTCATACGTCTATTTCCTTAATTGGTTCAATACTCTTTTTGCACTGTCAGACAGTACGACAATGGCACCGGCAAGAATGGCCGTATCCTTGATGACCAAGCGCCCTGCCCCCGTCAGCAACGGAAAGCCGTGCTCCCCGCTTCCCAAGTCGGGCACCCACACCTCAGGGGTTGTCACCAGGAAAGAGAGGGTACCCATCGTCATGACAATGGCAAGTGCGGCTCCCGCCAGTCCGATTTTCGGAGAGAATATCCCCAGAAATGTCAGGATGCCGATGGCCATAATCAGAATGCCCAGACCGTGGGAGAAACCATACGTATTGTTCTCCACGTGCCACTGATGTTTCGCCTCATTGAACTCGCCCTCTTTCAGCTTATACTCCTTGTACTCCGGGGCACTCTTTGTATAAAAGAAGCTCATGAACGGGCTGTTCGCCACAAAAGGGACAATCCCTTCAGCCTCATAATTCCAGAATTTCAACCCACCAATCCATACGAAAATAACCAGGATGGCTACACGAATCAAATTAACACCCAACTTTTGAGTGGAAGCGGCCAGCGTCAACGCAGCCATAAACAAGTTTTGCAATTTCGTTTTCATCTTTGTTCTACTTTTTAAATGGTTTCAGTAATATGACTTGATTTTTGTTTTTGCAAAGTTCCTTGTTTTCCACCACGTACGAAATGGCAATTATTCCGCAACAGTTGGCAATTCTTCCCGTTTCACTCTTTTCCGGTAGTCCGAGACACTCTCGCCGGTCATTTTCTTGAAAAAACGGCTGAACGCGGACAAGTCTTCGAAGCCCAGAATGGAGCTGATTTCCTTAGCGCTTTTGTGGGTATACAGCAGCAATCTCATGGCTTCTGCCTCAATGCGGTCATGAATCACCCGTAAAGGGGAAGGCAACCCGCAGGTCGAGAACAGATTGGAAAGTGTCTTGGGAGAACGGCAAAGAATATCGGCATAATCCTGCACTTGCTTCTTCTCCTTGAAATGCCGGTCCACTAATACGTAATACTGCCGGATGATGTCAAACGTCTTTTCCTTCTCCTGCCCCACCCCGAAACGCTGGCGCGCAATGCGTGTGCAGGTAATGATGAAACGTTTCAAGACAATCCGCAGCATCTCCTCCTGCAGATTGTCATGGATGACCGATTCCTGCCGGAAAATGCGGACTATGTCATGCAAGTTGGAAGACTGCCCGGCAGAAAGTGCCAGTTTCATCACCTTGGAAGAGCCATAAAAAAGGAATCCATTGCAAGAGACCTCGTTGTCATGTCCATAGATGCAATAAAAATTGCTGTTGAATACAAACGTCAGGTATTCACCGTCCACCTCTTTTACCTCCAGGTGATGCAACGGGGTCAAGGTCACGATTTCATCCTTTTCCAGGCGCATGGGGATATGGTCTATTTCCAGAGTCAGCGTACCGCTCTGTACCCAAATGAATTTATACAGAGTCTTGTCACGTTGCAGCGACGCACGCTCATGGTAGCTGGAAGTCATGGCTATGTTGCCATTCAAGCGGGTGTTCAGTTGATAATCCATAAAAAACAGATTGTTTTAGTAAATAACAAAGATAGCGAATATCTTGTTTGCTACTGATTATTTCCCCACTTTTGTAGCCGTTTTGCTGTTCTTTAATTTTTAACCTTTAATGTCTTCATGCAAATGTTCCCCGTCATATTTGTATCTCTCGGTCCCGGCGAACCGGAACTGATTACCGTAAAAGGCTTGAAAGCCCTGCAGACAGCCGACTGTATATTCTGTCCCGAGACACTGGCCAAAGATGGAAACAGAGTTTCACGCGCAGCCGACATCCTATTGCAACTCGACATTCCGGAAAACACGGTGCACCGCTTTCCACTCCCCATGAGCAAACAGCGCGAAAAAGCCCTGAGCGCCTACGACGAGGTCTATATGGAGAGCTCCACCCTCCGGCAACAAGGAAAGAAGGTCTGTATCGTTGCCGAAGGAGATGCCGGATTCTACTCTTCCATACATTATGTATATGACAAACTGCAGGCAGACGGCATCCCCGTGAAGCACATCCCCGGTATCCCCGCCTTCATTGCCGCCGGCGCACTGGGCGGGCTCCATGTGGCCAGCCAGGAAGAGCGGCTGACGGTGATACCCGGCATTACTACGACAGAAGAGATAGAGAAACTGACAAGCGAAAACAGTGCGGTTGTCATCATGAAGCTGTCCAGATGCACCGATGAGATTCACCGCTGCATCCGCCTGCATCCCGAATACCGGTATCACTATTTTGAGAATGTAGGCACTCCGGAAGAGAAGTATATCAATGACAGCAAGCGGATAGCGACCATCCGCTTCCCCTATTTTTCCCTGCTTATCATTCGTACAGAGACCTTTTGAGCCCGATTTAATACAATTTCGCACGCCATAGGCATTATTTTAATGAAAATGGGTTACCTTTGCGCCGTTGAAATATAAAAAAGATAAGAACATGAAGAAAGTCGTTTTTTATATGATGCTGCTGGTTATGAGCATCGGTTATGCCTATGCACAAGGAAAGGCAGACATCAAATTCGAACAGACCACCCACAACTTCGGCACATTCTCCGAAAACAGTCCTGTGGTCAGCTACACCTTTAAGTTTACGAACGTAGGCGATGCTCCGCTTGTCATCCATCAGGCTGTAGCTTCCTGCGGATGTACCGTTCCCGAATATTCACAAGAACCGATAGCACCGGGAAAGACTGGAACAGTGAAAGTAACTTATAATGGAACCGGAAGATACCCCGGACACTTCAAGAAATCCATTACCCTGCGCACCAATGCCAAAACGGAAATCATGCGATTATTTATCGAAGGGGACATGACCGCTAAAGATGCCAAATAAGCATTTTACCATACAGAATTAAGGAGATTTTTTTAAATCTCCTTTTTTTTTGCTTTCTTTGAAGTCTATTAAAGAAAAACATAAAACTACAAAACCTATGAAACAAGAAGAAGAACCTATTACCGGACTACCGGAAAATGCGTTCCGTGAATTGAAACCGGGAGAAGTGTACAACCCTCTGATGAGCCCGGATAAGAAGTATTCAGAAGTAAATGCCTGGTCGGTGACATGGGGTATTCTAATGGCCATCCTCTTTTCGGCCGCAGCCGCCTATCTGGGGCTGAAGGTGGGGCAAGTATTCGAAGCCGCCATCCCCATCGCCATCATTGCCGTCGGCGTATCGGGTGCCGCCAAACGCAAAAACGCATTGGGCGAAAACGTCATTATCCAGTCTATCGGTGCCAGCTCGGGTGTCATCGTGGCAGGTGCCATCTTCACCCTTCCGGCACTCTATATTCTCCAAGAGACCTATCCGAAAGAAATCACCGTCACCTTTGCACAAGTCTTTATCAGTTCCCTGCTGGGAGGTGTGCTGGGTATTCTTTTCCTTATCCCCTTCCGCAAATATTTCGTGAGCGACATGCACGGCAAGTATCCCTTCCCCGAGGCGACAGCCACCACACAAGTGCTCGTCTCCGGTGAAAAGGGCGGCAGCCAGGCAAAACCATTACTCATGGCTGGTATTATCGGAGGTCTATACGACTTCATCGTGGCAACCTTCGGCTGGTGGAACGAGAATTTCACTACCCGCGTATGCGGCTTCGGCGAAATGCTGGCCGAGAAAGCCAAGCTGGTATTCAAGGTTAATACGGGTGCTGCCGTGCTCGGTCTGGGTTATATTGTGGGACTGAAATACGCGTCCATCATCTGTGCCGGCTCACTGGCCGTATGGTGGATTATCATCCCCGGTATGTCCATGATTTGGGGAGATTCCGTACTGAACCAATGGAACCCCGAAATCACGGCAACCATAGGCGCTATGGCTCCGGAAGAAATCTTCAAATACTATGCCAAGAGCATCGGTATCGGTGGCATTGCCATGGCAGGTATCATCGGCATTATCAAGTCTTGGGGCATCATCAAGAGTGCCGTAGGACTGGCTGCCAAGGAAATGGGAGGTAAGTCCAACGTGGAAGCCAGTGTGAAACGCACACAGCGGGACATCTCTATGAAGATTATCGCCATCGGTTCCATCATCACGCTGCTGCTGGTTGTTCTCTTCTTCTACTTCGATGTGATGCAGGGCAACTTGACACATACCATTGTAGCTATCCTGCTTGTTGCAGGTATCGCTTTCCTGTTCACCACCGTGGCAGCCAATGCCATTGCGATTGTGGGCACAAACCCCGTATCCGGAATGACGCTGATGACATTAATCCTGGCATCCGTAGTCATGGTAGCCGTAGGGCTGAAAGGTCCCGAAGGGATGGTTGCGGCACTGGTGATGGGCGGTGTTGTATGTACGGCACTGTCCATGGCGGGAGGCTTCATCACAGACTTGAAAATCGGTTACTGGCTGGGTAGCACGCCTGCCAAGCAGGAGACCTGGAAGTTCCTCGGAACCATCGTTTCTGCCGCTACTGTAGGTGGTGTAATGATTATCCTGAACAAGACATACGGTTTCACCAGCGGACAGCTGGCCGCTCCGCAAGCCAATGCCATGGCGGCCGTTATCGAACCGTTGATGAACGGTGTGGGTGCGCCCTGGCCGCTCTACGGTATCGGTGCAGTGCTGGCCATCATCCTCAATTTCTGCAAGATTCCCGCACTGGCATTTGCATTGGGTATGTTCATCCCATTGGAACTGAATGTTCCGTTGGTAGTGGGCGGTGCCATCAACTGGTACGTGACCAGCCGCAGCAAGGATGCCGCTCTCAATGCCGAACGCGGGGAGAAAGGTACCCTGCTTGCCTCCGGTTTCATTGCCGGCGGTGCATTGATGGGTGTGGCAAGTGCTGCCATGCGTTTCGGAGGAATCAACCTCGTAAACGATGCATGGTTGCAGAACACCTGGTCCGAAGTGCTGGCGCTGGGTGTTTATGCCATTCTGATATTCTACCTCATCAAAGCTTCCATGAAAACCAAATAACTTTTAAATACCAAGAACATGAAAAAGATTCTACTTTTATCTTTTCTATTTGCAACGACCATGTTATCTGCACAAAAGCCCGTTGAGCTGCCCCTATGGCCCAACGGTGCCCCCAATAACAACGAACTGACCAATTCCGGACAGAACCATAACAACGAATGGGTGTCCGATGTCACCACCCCTACCCTTACGGTGTACCCTGCCTCCCACCCCAACGGCATGGCCATCATCATGTGTCCGGGAGGCGGCTACGGGGGGCTGGCCATGAAGCACGAGGGACACGACATGGCTCCCTGGTTCAACACACAAGGCATCACCTATGCAGTACTGAAATACCGTATGCCCAACGGGCACCATGAAGTGCCCCTTTCCGATGCCGAACAAGCCATCCGCATGGTACGCGAACATGCCGCTGAATGGGGTGTCAATCCTCAGCGTGTAGGCATCATGGGCGCTTCTGCCGGCGGCCATCTGGCAGCTTCGCTTGCCACACTATACAGCGGTGACAAGACCCGTCCCGACTTCCAGATCTTGTTCTATCCGGTGATTTCCATGCAGAAAGGCGTTACCCATGGAGGTTCCCGTAAGAACCTTATCGGAGAAAATCCATCTCAGGAGCTGGAACAAAAATACTCCCTCGAAAGACAAGTGTCCCCACGCACTCCGCAGGCTTTTATCATGCTTTCTTCGGACGACGACGCAGTGCCACCCATCAACGGCATTGGCTATTTCCTCGCCTTGCGCGACCACAAAGTGCCTGCCAGCCTGCATGCCTACCCTACCGGCGGACATGGCTGGGGATTCCGGGACAACTTCACCTACAAGCGTCAATGGACGGAAGAACTGGAGAAGTGGTTGCGTGAAGGGCTCGTATTCCCGGTCTCTGAACCTACCACAAAGAAATAAAAGCAATTATGAATAAAAAGTATTTTTTACTCACTTGCCTCGCAGCGTTTCCCTTTGCCCTGACTGCTCAGGAGAACAATCGCTACGAAGAGATTACCAACCCCAAGCTGACAAGCATCAACCGAGAGCCTGCCCGCAGCACGTTCACCTCCTACGTCACGGAGGCTGATGCCGTCATCAATGACCGCAAGAACGGAACCTTCCGCTTGTCCCTTAACGGGAAATGGAAATTCCATTATGTGGAAACCTTCGCCGACCGCCCCACGGACTTCATGATGGACCGTGTGGACGCCAGCCGCTGGCCGGACATCAATGTACCCGGAAACTGGGAGTTGCAGGGATTCGGTACGCCCATCTATGTGAACCAGCCTTATGAATTCTGTTCTTCGGGCTATCCTCCTTATTGGGACAAGCCCAATCCTCCATACGTTCCCCAAGAATGGAATCCCACCGGCACCTACCGCCGCGAGTTCACTCTTCCGGGAGACTGGGACGATAAGGAAATTTTCCTGAGTGCCGACGGCGTACGCGGGGCAGCCTTCTACTACCTCAACGGCAAGTTTGTAGGCATGAGTAAAGATGCAAAGACTCCGGCGCGTTTCAACGTCAGCGCCATTGCCAAGAAAGGGAAGAATGTCATTGCCATTCAGATACACCGCTTTTCCGATGCCAACTATCTGGAATGCCAGGACTTCTGGCGCATCAGTGGTATCGAACGGGACATTTACTTATATGCCCAGCCTCAAATCCATCTCACAGACTTCAAGGTGGAGTCTCCTTTGGATGAGAACTACCGGAACGGTATCCTCAAGGTAAAGGTGCAGTTTACCAATGAAAGCGGACAAAATTCCCCATTTGTCGTTGGTTACCGCCTGCTGGACAAGAACGACCAGCAGATAGCCCAGTCCTCTACTCAGGTCAGCGGTGACCAGACAGAGGTGGAGTTCACCAAGAAAACCATCCAGGAACCTTTGCAATGGACAGCCGAAACGCCCAACCTCTATACCCTCGTCGTCAGCTTGAAGCGCCCGAATGGAGATGTGATTGAAGCGACAAGCTGCAAAGTAGGATTCCGCACAGTGGAAATCAAGGACAAACAACTGTTGGTAAACGGACAACCTATCCTCGTGAAAGGCGTGAACTATCACGAACACAACGAGAATACCGGTCACTATGTCTCCGAAGAACTGATGAAGAAAGATTTCGAGCTTTGGAAGAGATACAATGTCAATACCGTACGCACTTGCCACTATCCCCAGCAGGAACGTTTCTACGAACTCTGCGATGAATATGGTATCTACGTCATCGACGAAGCCAATATCGAAAGTCACGGCATGGGTTACGACTTGCGGGTAGGCGGTACGCTGGGAAACAATCCGCTCTTCATGAATGCCCATCTCGACCGCACCATGAATATGTACGAGCGGGACAAGAACCATCCGTCAGTCATCATCTGGTCGCTGGGCAACGAAGCCGGGAACGGATTGAATTTCTACGTCACTTACAACACCTTGAAGACACTCGACAGCCGTCCCATCCAGTATGAACGTGCACTGTTGGAATGGAATACGGACATCTACTGCCCGATGTATGCTCCCCCTTCCTATCTGGAGAAGTATGCCCGGAACAAAGAGATGACGCGTCCCCTCATTCTTTGCGAGTATGCCCATGCCATGGGCAACAGTCTCGGTAACTTCCAGGACTACTGGGATATCATCGAAAAATATCCCATCCTCCAGGGCGGCTGTATCTGGGACTGGGTAGACCAAGGCTTCGCCGCCAAGACTGACGATGGCCGTAAATACTGGACTTATGGCGGCGACTATGGCGAGAACGGCACTCCCTCTGACGGTAATTTCTGCATCAACGGCGTGGTATATCCCGACCGCAGTGTCAAGCCGCAGACAGAAGAGATGGGTAAAGTCTACCAGAACATCAAGTTCCTTGATTTCGACAAGCAAACTTCCACCGTGAAAATCCGCAATGATTTCTCTTTCACCAATCTCGACAAGTACGACTTCTACTACATCATCCGCGACCATGGAAAGGAAGTCTACCGTGGCAAGATTGAAAATATCCATGCTGCACCGGGCAAGACGGTAACCACCGGCTTTCTGAACGGCATACCCAAAGAGAAACAGACAACGGGAGATGTGCGCATCGAGTTCTATGCAGCCATCAAGACGGCAGAGCCTTTCCTCCCCGTCGGCACAGTCATCGCACGCGAACAGACCTACGTCCATACCTTCTACAAGAAAGAGGCTACGGCACAGAAGCCCGCCACTTCTAAGGAAGAGGGGAATCTGGTGGTGTTCTCCGGTCCCGACTTCAAGGCCACCTTCGACAAACAAAGCGGACTACTCATCTCTTATCTGTACAAGAAGCATGAATACATTCTGAACGGTCAAGGCCCTCAACCCTTCTTCTGGCGTGCACCAACGGACAATGACTATGGTGCAAAACTCCCCGTCCGTCTCAAAGCATGGAAAGAAGCGAGTTACCAGAAACCGAAAGCCGAAAGTTTCCATGTGTCCAAAGGTAATGATTCTACCACTGTCAAGGTGACCTATCTTTTTCCGCAGACAGATGCCCATTGGGACATCACCTATAAGATATATGCCAACGGAGTTATCAAGGTAGATAACCGCTTCATGGCCGAAGGAGACCAAGCTCCGATGATACCGCGTGTAGGCCTGCGGATGCAGTTGCAAGAGACCTTTACAGACTTGACCTACTACGGTCGCGGTTCGAAGGAAAACTACCGGGACCGCCGTACCTCCCAGTTTATTGGAGAGTATACTATCCCGCTCAAGGATATGTACGAGCCTTACGTCCGCCCGCAAGAGAACAACCATCGCACAGACATCTATTGGTGCGCCCTTACCGATAAGACACAACGTGGCTTGCTACTCATCGCCGACCGCACCTTCGAACTGAACGCCTCCAACTATCCCCTGGAGAGCATGGATAGCGGCGACACGATTGATAACGGTGCTCCGCGTACCGAAAAGACCCATCACCGCCACCTCACCGACCCTCTGCCGGAAAAGATGGTCGATTTATTCATTGACTACCGCATGATGGGTGTCGGTGGAGACGACAGTTGGGGCGCAACCGCCCATGAACCCTATCTGATCCGTCCGGGCAAAGAGAATACCATTGAATACGGTTTCTCCCTTGTTCCGTTCGATAAAAAGGAAGATTATAAATATTTAATCCGGCAATATTGAATTTAATCCCTCCGGATTAAGCTTTTATAAAAAGGATGTAGTAAATTTGCTGCATCCTTTTTACGTTCAAGAACAATAATAATCAAAAGAAAGAAAAATGAAAACAATGACTAAATTTATGTTCAGCGCCCTCTGCGCCGCAGCCATGGTAACTTCCGTTTCTGCCCAGGGAGGGAAAGATATGTTGAGCAATGGAATAAAGTATCTGGATGTGCCATACGTAGCCCATACGCTGGAAGCAGATGGTCCCGAAGAACTCGTCATCAACTGCGATGAAGTAGACTGTACCACGCTGGTGGAATATGTACTGGCAGAGACGCTTACCCCCAAATTGGCCGACGGAGACATCTCGGAAAGCGCTTTCGCCGATAACCTGCAAAAAATCCGTTACCGTGACGGTAAAATCGACGGGTACACTTCCCGCCTGCATTATATTGCCGACTGGATAAACAATGGCGTACGCAACGGCTTCCTTCAAGATGTAACGGGCGCCATGAGTCCCGACACCGAACGGTTGTCCATCTCCTACATGTCTTCCCATCCCCAACTTTACAAGCAGCTGGCCAATTCGCCGGAGAACGTAGCCAAAATGAAGAAGATTGAGCAATCCTTGTCCGGCAAGGAAGTTCACTATCTTCCCAAAGCCAAACTTCCCGCCGATGGTCTCCCGTGGATTAAAGACGGCGATATCATAGCCATCACCACCAACACTCCGGGGCTGGATGTAGCCCACATGGGAATCGCTTTCTATGCGGATAGCAAACTCCTGCTGGTACACGCTTCCTCTACCGACAAGAAAGTGGTCGTCTCCAAAGTCCCCTTGTCCCAAATGCTGAAAGACAATAATAAGTGGACGGGAATACGGGTACTGAGGATGAAGAAATAAAATGAAATCCTATATATGGAAAAGGCGATGAAGATTTGATTCTCCATCGCCTTTTCCGTATATAGGATTGTTCGTTCCTATTCCTTTACGACAATATATTCATCAATATTCCGTGTTTCTTTACTGAAGTTCACACCTACTTTCACTAATTTCCTGCCATCCAAGGTATAAGGAATCAGATACCCCTTCTCATCTATTTGTTTCAGAGCTGCGTCGGCTGTACCGTCCAGTTTGAACTCAAAAACATAAATAGCGGTAGGGGTATGAACTACTGCGTCCGCACGGCCACGGCTGCTGCGAACCTCGGACCGGATGAACTGTCCCAGCAAAGTAAACACTACATGAAAAATAACCTGATAATGACGTTCCGTATCATCACTCAACTCGTACGGAATACCGGAGAAGAATATCTTAAGACGCTCCATAAACGCCTCCACATCCCCACTCTTCAATTCACGCATGAATTTAGCGATGTGGAAACCAGTCTCATCATTGGATACATTGGTATAATAGGGTACCAAAAAATTCAGAAAGCCGTAACGAACCTCATCATTTGGAAAGCCTAAAGTGTATAGCTTCACATCATCATCATACCCTTTTATGGTCAAATAACCACTTTGATAAATCATCGGAAGAGGATTATTTGTTTCCGCACGATATTCGGAGAAAGCGGAAGCCAGCACTTCCACTCCATCTATCAATAGACGTATATCGTAATCACTCTGCTTCAGCAAGTCAACCAAGTAAGTAGGTGTGCCGGTCTGAAACCAATAGTACCCCATCTCTTCTGCATCAAAAGCATTCAATACACTGAACGGATTGAACATTCCTACACCTTCCGGATGAAAATGGTAACCATCATATTGACGTTCCATCAAATCAATCACTTCTTGTAAAGATATCCCTCTTCGTTTAGCCAGTCTCTCAAGTTCCGGCAGAAAGGTTTTCACCAACTCCTCTTTGGTAATACCACACAAAGCAGCGTAAGGAGACTTCATGCTTATATCATTCAGCTGGTTCAAGTCACTGAACACACTTACTTGCGCAAACTTGGTCACTCCGGTCAGGAAAACAAAACGAAGATAACGGTCAGCGCTCTTCAAGACACCGTAGAACGCTTTCAATATTTTCCGATACTCATCCAGCAAGTTCTCATCCAAGACCGCTTGAAGCAATGGCTTGTCATACTCATCAATCAGCACAACAACCTGCTTTCCTGTCTGAGTGCATGCCCGCTCTATCACGTAAGCAAAACGCTCTTCCGGACTACGGTCTTTCTTCTCCTGGCCATAGAGCAGCTCCCATTTCTCCAGATACTGATTAAGCATAGCCGTCAGGTCAGCAGCAGTTTCATATTTCCGGGCATTCAAATCCAAGTGCAAAACCGGGTATTCTTCCCATTCCTTTTCCAGCTGTTCGATGGCCAAACCTTGAAACAGATCCTTGCGTCCTTGAAAGTAGGCTTCAAAGGTAGAAAGAAGCAGACTCTTGCCAAATCGACGGGGACGGCTCAGGAAATAAGGTTTACCTACATTTGCAATTTGATAAACCATAGCCGTTTTATCTACATAGAGATAACCATCCCTACGTATTTCCTCAAAAGTCTGTATGCCTATCGGCAGTTTACGCATCTGTTCCATGTTATTATTATAACCTGATTGGTGTATGACAAAGGTACGATTTATATTTCAAAAAAAGACGAAAGGCGATGGAGATTTTAGTCTCCATCGCCTTTCATTATTCTACTAATCATCATTTCAGCATTACTCACGTAGACTGGTGCAATCCGAAATATTTCTTCATAAAATAGATATAAAGAAAACAAAGCAGAACCCAAAAGACCATGAATTCCTGTAATTAGTATGTTCATAAGAAAATCAATCTATAGGATAAAGATTATTCTTAACCAAATCATAAAAAGCAGCAACCAACTCATCTCGTCGAGAATTGGTTTTATTTAGGTAAATGGATACATACAACTGATACTCGTCAGTTGTTGTTGCGGCATCGTATTTTATTATACACCCATCATCATATTTCAAAAACCATCTGGAAAATAGAATCTTTCTCTTTTCTTCTTTCCCATCTAAGTTATCACAAACCATAATCATAGCTCTTTCTCTCACAGAAAAGAAAAGTTTTAAAAGATGCGCAATCGTTTGAGCTATTCGATTATCTATAGGATGAGGGATATCTGTTTCCGGCTCTATGTTAAAAGTATAAACATCATTGAAAGCTGAATGATAAATAGAGAAATCTATAAAATAAGCATGGTAAACAATGCCATGCTTAGTTATAAAGGAATAGTTCCATTCACTTTCTTCTGTAATTTCATAAGGGAGTTGAGAACTTAATTCCACGTTCTTTAGCTAATTTTTTAACATCACCTCCCTCTTGAACACATTTGCGTATAGCTCTCTTATCTTCCAATATTCGTAGGAAAACAGACTTCTTCTTATGTTCTATACTTTTGCTCATAAAAGATATGATTAGTAAACTTGCTACAAAGATACAGCTATTTTTTAGAATATCAATAAGAATACATCCGAAAACGGTTTATTCATTAATATCGAATCCTTATAGCCCTACTGCAAGCCCTCCTTTATCTTTTCCACAATATAGTGTACATCTTCATCCGTCACCCACGGACCACTGGGTAGGCACAAACCACGCTTAAACAAAGCCTCACTCACCCCGTTCACATAAGAAGGACTCTGAGCATAAACCGGCTGCAAGTGCATAGGCTTCCATAAAGGACGGCTCTCAATACCCGCCTTATCCAGCCATAGGCGCATGGCTTCCACATTACGGTTAGGTTCACAAGAAGTATGTACACTATTCACCTCGTGAGTAACACCTGCCGCACCACCTACAGCACCCTGAACAGCCTCACGGTAAGCATCTTCCTCACCTTTCACAAGCAGTCCCTCATCCAAAAGGACTGTATTCAGCCAGTAATTGCTGTCATAGCGGTCCGAAGGATTCTCATGCAGGATGATACCTTCTATATCTTTCAGTAAATCCCTATACAAACAGCAGACATGCTTATGATGTACGATGTGCTCATCAGCCACCGTCATCTGACCACGACCGATACCTGCACAAATGTTACTCATCCGATAGTTATAGCCTATCTGTTCGTGCTGATAATAAGGATAAGCCTCACGAGCTTGGGTGGCATAGAACATAATCTCTTTCTTGGCATCCTCATTCGAACAAATCAGGGCACCACCGCCACTGGTCGTTATCATCTTATTCCCGTTGAAGCTTAGGACACCATACGTACCGAACGTACCACACATCTGTCTGTCAAACGTACTGCCAAATCCTTCGGCGGCGTCTTCAATTACCGGAATATCATACTTGACAGCTACGGACATAATCTCGTCAATCTTACCGGGCATACCATAAAGATAGACTGGGACAATCGCTTTCGGCTTCCGCCCCGTCTTATTGATACGGTCTTGAATCGCTGCCTCCAAAAGTATAGGATCCATATTCCAGGTATCCTCCTCGCTGTCCACAAATACGGGTGTGGCACCAAGGTATGTCACAGGATGGCTTGAAGCACAAAATGTAAAACTCTGTACTATCACCTCATCACCCTGCCCCACTCCACAAGCCAGTAAAGCCAAGTGCACCGCTGCCGTACCGGCACTCAATGCGACCACTTTCTTGTTCTGACCAACAAAATGTTCCAGTTCCTGCTCAAAGGCATTCACGTTCGGACCGAGTGGAACCACCCAATTGGTGTCAAAGGCTTCTTGTATGAAGCCCATTTCCTTGCCGCTCATATGAGCAAGGCAAAGATAAATTCTCTTATCCATAAAATATATGTGATTATTCTAATGATGCGATTTTTTCACGTAGTGGGGAATAAAAAGAAAGGAAAGGGCTTTATTAATTCTTTCCAAATATCGGGAAAATCTACTCATAAATGTTTCCATGACCGGGATATAGGCTACAATCCTTTATTAGCTCCATGATACGCTCTTCCGAGATCCGCGAATCCTCCCTATCATTGTTAAGGAATGAAGCGACGACTTTAATACCGGAATATATGTCAGCAACAAAGATTGTACTGTCCCGCCCTTTTCCTAAACAAACTTCTTTATAGAGACAATATTCCTACTGAATTGACAATCTGCAATCCGATGAATATTTACTTCAGTTATAGCCGTTGAAAGCCTCGGTGGTAGCGTTACCTTCCTTATTAATCCCTTCTCTCACAAACACTTTCTTTATGGTCAGCAGAACAACCTTCACATCCAGCCAGAAAGAGATATGATCCACGTACCACACATCCAGCTCAAACTTACGTTTCCAACTGATATTATTCCGTCCGTTTACCTGTGCCCAGCCCGTAATGCCTGGACGGACTTCATGACGACGAAACTGTTCTTCTGAATATAAAGGCAAGTATTTAGGAAGCAATGGTCTTGGACCAACAAGAGCCATATCTCCTTTCAAGACATTTAGCAACTGTGGCAGTTCGTCTATTGAAAGCGAGCGTACTATTTTTCCAACTTTTGTCAAGCGCTCAGCATCCGACAATAAATTCCCTTCAGAATCCCGCTCATCCGTCATTGTTTTAAATTTGATGGCCTTAAATATTTTTGCATTTTTTCCCGGACGATTCTGGGTAAAGAAAACACCCGCACCTTTGTTAGCAAAATGAAGGAAAATAATCAGAAGAAGCAATATGGGGAAAATAGCAGCCAATACACAAAAGGCGATAATAAAATCAATCACACGTTTCAAAAAACAAGAATACATAATACTCCTTATTTATCTATTCATTAGTATTTTTCCATTCAGAATATTAACGTTCTCCTTCAATACCTTTGCCGGATTTCCTGCAGCAATACAATTAGACTGAATATCTTTAGTCACCACGCTACCCCCCCTATAACCACCTGATTACCAATCATTAAACCTGGCATAATTATAGAACGTACGCCTATAACACAATTAGCGCCGATATATGTATCAGCTTTTAAACTCCTACAATGATCATGCGCCAATATCATAGCACCGGAAAGTACCCAAGTATTATCTCCAATATGAATACCCTTAGGATTAATAGACTTGTCCAAATGGGCTTTCCATGAAATTCTACAGTTCCTGCCTATATCCATTCCGTATCTCCAACGAAGATAGCAAGGATATAAATCAACTAGGATTCCCCAAAGTTTTTTTCGAATATTCATCACCTCTAATAACTAATTACCCAAAATATTATAAATATCATCAGAAAGATTATTCACACTTTCTTCTTCTGTAACATCACAATGTTCTTTATAGCCATCATAGTGATATGCCACTATGGAATTTTCTTGAAAAGAGTAAAGATAAGCCAATAAATCATGTTCGTTGAATCTATAATTATCTATAAAATTCATAGTCTTTGATGCAGATAAACCATCTTTAATTCTAAGGACACCATTAAACTTTTCGTACCATATAGACCCAAAAATAACAACTGGCTTCTTATTGCAAATAGCCTCCCATCCTACAGTGCCTGATATTGTCGCTACAGCTTTGGCATTTTTCATCAGTTCATAGGGATTAGCATTTAAAGGCATTAATTTCACTCTTGGATTATTTACCAAGTCTTTATAAAAATCAATTGTTCGTGATGTTTGTCCAAGAAATTGAGCCATAAATTCTGTCGGATGCTCTTTTACATATATATAATAATCGCTTGGTGTATATTTCAACAACATCTCAATTGCCAACAATTGATTGACAAACAAGCCACCGGTTGGTGATGTTGTTTGTTCTGGTTGATAATGGAGTGGAAATAAAATATAATTATCATTTTCATTTGGCATTGTGGTGGACAAATCATAAAACTTTCTAAGCTTTGTCTTAAAACTCATTGCCCTTTTCCATAATACCCAATAATTAAAAGGAGTCATATATGTAGATTCCAAGCTTAAATCTTTCTTTTTAAAACAAGTTTGAGTATTCTTCCAAAAATGCTTTTTTGAGCCATGAGATGTCTGTTTTGCAAATTGTAATCGTCTCTCAATATATTGTGTAATCCAATATGAAATTTTATTACTTTTCTGGCTATTGGCTTTATGTTCCTTCATATAATAAGGAACAGCTACTGAATAGTCAGAAATTACAGACTCGTAGGATTTACGAATATTCTTATCAATACCATCCCATTGTAAATTTCCTAAATCCAGATATTTGTTGTAGCTTTCAGTAAATCTATCATCTAGAACTTCAAAATCTTTAGAAGAATAGATTCTTCCTTCTGTCATAGAATATTGGTAAGTCAAAAAAGGTATTCCTCTTTCCTTACACAAAAGATACAAGACATAATCATAAACTCGATGTGGAGTTACAGCACTGATTACAACATCTATTTTATATAAATCAAGACATGCTTCCCAATATTTAATCAAGTTATTATAATGCCTTTCCCTTTCCATGTAACAGAAGCTTCTTCTATCATAATCAATGCGATTCATCATTGTAAATGCTTGAATTTCATAGGAAGAATATTTATGTATGAAATCTATGTCAACTTGGTAATCATTAAAGTGCGCTTGTACTTTTTGTGGGAATACGGCTTTCCATGCCTCTTCCGTACTTTGGTACTCTATTTCAGGGAACTTGTCTCTTACAATATGGTAAGAGTTATCATAACTATATCCAATCCAATAAACAGGTTCATAACTATGTTTCTCCTTGAGTACGCCAGCTACCTTAACCCATGGATCCACCACACAAGTGTTGTATAAAACACGTTTCATTGTTTCTCAAAATTTTATTCCATATTTGTTACTTAAGATTTCTATTCCTCTATTGTATGATATTAAAGATAGGGAATCTTCCGCATCAAACATAATATCGAATTCATCTTCTATATACGATATGAGATTCAATTGATGAATTGAATCCCAATTCTTAACATTCTCACGTGAAAATGAATCATTAAATTCCGCTTGCTCTACTGCAAAAACATCTGCAAAGATTTCATTGTACTTTTCCAAATTAGTCATAATAATATATTTTTTAAATTGCGAAACTACCTTCGACTTGCATAACTTGCCCTGTTACATATTTAGACATATCCGAAGCAAAAAAAACAAATGCATCTGCTACTTCTGATGGCAAGGCGTAACGCCCCATACCTACACTTGTAAGTCTGTCTTCAAAACGTCCTTCAATCTCTTTCAAAAAACGTTCCGTAGCCACCATACCCGGTGCCACGGCATTGACTCTTATATTATAGCTTGCCAGTTCTTTCGATGCAGATAAAGTTGTAGCGATAACAGCTCCCTTTGTAGCCGAATAAGCTAACTGACCTTTAGCACCCTTCAGACCAACAAGACTTGCCATGTTGATTATCGAACCAGACGATTGCCTAACCATCAATTTTGATACCATTTGAATCAGATGAATAAGTCCCATGACATTAACATCAAACATTTTTTGAAGTTTAGCAAAATCAATCATAGGAAGCATCTCATAAGTTACAATACCTGCATTATTTACTAATACATCAATCCGTCCATACTCTCTTTTTATACGAGTAATAGCCGCCTTTACTTCTTTAAATTCAGTAATATCAAAACAGATAGGAATAATTTTGGTAGCATATCTTTCTGATAAAGAAACACTCCAATCATTCATATCAGAACCTATCAAGTCATTTGCAAACACAATTGCACCTTCTGAAGCAAATCGTTCAACAATTGATTTGCCAATACCTTTAGCGGCCCCAGTAACGAGACAAACTTTTTTATCCAACAATTTATCCATATTTTCTATTTATTAAGAATGACTTTTCCTGTTTCATTTCTCTCAATAGATTCCACTGTTATCACTCTTATATTTTTATGAAACAACTTTGTCTTTTCCATAATAAAGGCCTGTACTGCATTTTCTATTTCCCGATTAGTTATTCTAATCTCCAAAAAGTCATCACTACCACTACAAACACAATCTGTATTAAAATTGGACTTCACTAAATATTCGACTTCATCCAATCCAATTCTTAAGCCAAATATTTTCAAAAAGCGCTTCATTCTACCAACAATGAAATAAAAACCTTCACTATCCCTTCGTACAATATCACCAGTATGCAAAATTCCATTATTATCATCACCCTTTTGCAAGTCTTCCTTACATACAGCATAACCTAATGTTACGTTTTCCCCTCTATATATCATCTCGCCTATCGCTTCACCTTCTGTAGTCTCTACACCTTCAGAATCAATAACGGATAATGTTCCATTGGGAATAGCCTGGCCTATACTTCCAATTTTATCAATTGCCCTTTCCGGTTTTAAAAAAGCCATTCGCGCCGTTCCTTCAGTTTGCCCATACGTTGGAATGAATTTTTTATTTGTTTGAATAGCGTACTCGCTGCATTTTTTAAACAATTCAGAGCTCAGTTTTCCACCGCCCTGAGTAATTATTTTAAGGTCTGGAAAATCCATTTTAAAGAAATGAATCTTATCCATTATTTCATAACTAAAAGGAACGCCTGTAAAACTTGATACCTTATACTCCTTCAAATCACTCCAAAAAGATCTATCCATCAAAGATTTTGAAGAAATAAATAATTTTGCGCCGACCAAAAGATGGCTTGTTATCACAGACAAACCCATTGTATAGTGCATAGGTAATGCTACAACAGGGATTTCGTTTTTAGTTAATCCAAATAACGTGGCTACGTTACGAGCATTTGCTTCTATATTACGATAGCTATGTCGCACCAATTTAGGACTACCCGTAGAGCCCGATGTAGGTAATAACAATGAAAGTTCTTTATATAATGGAGGTGAACATGAAGCAACTTTCATCAATACATAATTGCATTTGGAAAACAACCTTTCACCTTCAAAATTACCACACATAGATTCCGGAGACCATATATATTGAGGAGCGTATTTTTCAATCAATTGTTCATACAACTCCCTATCTGTATTGGCACTCAATATTAGAGGAACAATCTTAGCACTTAATGACGCCACATACCCCATCAATGAACCTATAGAATTCTGCGCAAATATCACAATCAGACTTCTTGATATTACATTCTGCTCAAACTCTTCTGAAAAAGCACATAATTCGCCATACGTGACGGATTGTTTGCTATCATCGATTGCCGCAACTCTATCTTGGGGCTTTTTATCAATATCCAAAAACATAGGCTATTTAATTAAATTATAAATTTTCTTGCCGGATTACCACGATATGTAAAACCATCTCTTGCATTATTCATCAACAAAGACCCTGCTGACAATTTCACATTATTACCAATTTTAAATCCCTGAAGCACAGTAGTTCTTACACCCAGCAGATTTTTATTGCCTATAGTTACGTGACCGGATAGACGTACAGCTGGGAAAAAAACATTATTATTCCCAATAATTACATCATGGCCAAAAATTGAATCATTCACCACAATATTAAAATTTCCTATTCGCACATTGGGAGAAAAACGACATCCTTCACCTATCACATTGCCAACTCCTATCTGAAAAGTATCAATATCAATAAATGATGTATCCGGATCTATCAAATTAGGAAAATCTAAAACAGAGTTGACCAAATTAGAGACAATCTTTTCTAAAACCTTCACATTCGCTATTGCAACGACTACAGAAAGAGGGGTTGTCCATTTGTTCAATAAAGAAACAGCCCCTAACACAACACCATAATTATTTGAAGTTTCTCGTAAAGATTCATTATCATCAAAAAAGCCTATGAAATTCCATTTTGTTCCATCTGCATTTCTCTTATTGATTTTTCTTATCAAGCAAGCAATTTCTTGTCCATAACTACCTGCGCCTATTATTGCGATATTCTTCATTTTCATTTAAAAATAGAATCCACCATATTACAATATGCAATTTTCATTTTCTCAAATGTATAATCCGCTTCAAATCGCATTCTTGAATTCTTTCCCATCTTCTCCCAATCGTAATTACTCATTTCACAGAAAACATTTACTAATTGATCAACATTTGGTTCTAACAGAATTCCATTGCAAGACTCTCCATCTGTATGGATTAGCTCTGGAATTCCGGATATATTAGTAGATATTATGGGAAGCCCAGCACGCATTGCTTCAATGATGGATATAGGTAACCCTTCATTATAGCTCATCAGAATATAAATGGAATTTTGAGCAAGATATTTATATATTTCGGTATTAGGGAGAGTACCTAAAAAAGACACGTGTTGATCCAATCCATTATCTGAACAATACTTTATTAAATTTTCCTTTTCAGAACCGTCTCCAATAAAAGATACATGAATATTGTCTAACAAAGATTTATTGATTTTAGACAACGCTTCGCAAATAAGTTGTTGTCCCTTTCTTCCATTTATGGTACCAACACAGCACATTCGATATTGAGGAGTTTGAGATAAAACCTGCATATTAAGTTGAAGTTTCTCTTCATTGCTATAATCTTCAATACCGTTAATCACCAAAGAAACTCGTTCATTAGATATGTGGGGATATATTTTTTTAAAATTGTTCATCCCTATTTGAGATATGAATACACATTTATCAACACGAGTAATGCAATACTCTATTTTTTTTACATGCTTAGTATTAAGCCATGATCCCTTTAAAGATGGATAATTATAAGAGATCATCTTGAAAGGAATAGCATCACTGTGAAAAAAGAGTAACACTTTTACATCATGCTTATTATGTCTCAAAAAGTAATAGCATTCATCAATAGAATGAAATGAAACAATATCCGGTTCTCTATTATATTTAAAATATTGTTTCACCACTTCATTGCTATGCTTAATATCTCTAAGGTAAAATATGGAACTTAATAAATAACTGGACTTAACCATTTGGCGAATTTGCCTTTTTATAGAAGTAAGAAAACTCTTCCGAGGAACGACTTTAGGCACTGAAAATAACTTTTGCACATCATCATATTTATCAACTATGCCATCAGATGATATTACTGTTACTTCATAACCTCGAGAAACGAAATATGCTTCATTTTTCAATATACGCCTCATTGTGCCGGCAGGTCCCATGGGACGTGTCAATGAACCGAATATCACAACATCTAATTTTTTCATCATAATACTTTCTTATAATTATTTTTATAGCCAAACGCCATCAAATAGCACATGATAATAAAATATTGCGTATCAAATAAATAATAAGCGACACTAAAAAAATCACTAAAAAGGATTGTTATAATTAAAACTACAGACACCTTCCCAAGGTACGACTTTTGAAAATAAGAGATAAGCAAAAGTCTAATCAGAAATAAATAATAGATAATGAATCCAATTATACCAACTCCCACAAGCAATTCTATATAATTATTATGTGCATAAAAGTTCTTTCCGGCAAACATAAGGGTTTGATCTGATAATACGCGGAAACAATTTATTCCATGTCCTAAAAGAGGCTTTTCAAGAAACCAGTCAATCCCCCAGAGCAGCAAAAAAACCCTGCTATTATCACCCGACTTGTCTCCACCCAATATATTGACAGCTTCTTCAATCCTCGCTCCCATTGTTTCATAAAAAGCACCACTAGATACCAAAATCAAAACACATGATAATACGACAACAATTATCGCGATACGATATAAAAAAAGAGTCTTAAATAAAAACCAAAAAGAGAGTAAAGATAACAATGAAAACATGAGCAAAGCACGACGCGATCCAGATAGCATCAAAACATATACAGCAAGTAATGATACCACCATCAATATAAACCACGTTTTTGCATTTCCACATCTTCTATTCCAAACAAAACCGGAAAATAAGCCTAAACATAAATCCACCGCAATAGAATTCAAATTCCATCCATCAAATAAACCTTCACCTCTCCCGGCAAAAGAAGAAGTATCTGTCAAAAGTAGTACATATAAGCAAAGTATGATTGAACAGACATAAAACAAGTTCAACAAATTATACACATCATTTTCATTCCTATAATAAATCATAATCAGCATTGACACAGAAAGTATTGGTAATATATTTTTAAAAACATACAACGTAACCTTTGTATCGATTGTCCAAATCACAGAAAGTAAAGAAAATGATAAAAAAGAAACTATCCAAATGATATAATTCTTTTCAAATGCAACTTTTCGAGTAAATAATATATATAAAAGTAGAAAAAACGGTATCAATGGCCCCCAAAGAGTTATTCCGGTTGACAAGATTATCCCACCACGGATCATATTAGAAATCAAGTAAACAGCTATTGCAAAAACAACAGCTTCCCTTAAATCTATCTCTAAAAAGCTATTTACAACTTTATCTCCAAGATAATTATTCATACGAATTAACGGGATATGATTTTATGTGCTAAATATATCCGATACAAAAGTTCTACAACATAGGAAGCCAATGCCATTATCACAAATGCTATTACCGTTGACAGATAACCTCCAACCCACATCACAATCAAAATCAATATATAAATTATCGTAGTAAAAATTATACTGTATAACACATATTTGTTATAGCCCTGAGCAATAAACAAATTTGAAGATATATAACTACTGACTTCCAAAAAAAGAGGAGCCAAAAGATATAATCTTATAGGAAGCAAATCGACTTTTTCAGCATATAAAAAAGGCACAATAAAAGGAAGAAATAATTGTAATATAACCACAATAATAACAGTAAGCCATATAATCAATCCACCTGTTTTCATAAAGAGCCTGATATTCTTATCCTTTGACATTCGTGGAAACATTGCGACTCCTATCACAGAAACAAATCGCGCCACTACATTCATTATCTTGGAACCCAAATCATAAAGAGCCACATCGCCCATACTTAACATCCCCCCAATAAGAAAATAGTTTAATTTATCCTTTATAGTACAAATCATATCGGTACAGAACACAGGTGTAGCATCTTTTGTATAATATTTCAATGTACTTTTCGTGGGAATCATAAACGACAACTTATGCTGATAAAACATAATATAAAAAGCAATAGCCCCACCCAATATACTACCAAAAGTCAAAAATAGCGGAACCAAAATATAATCATCTTTCGAGTCAATGAACATAAAAGTCAACACTACAAATACCGATTTAATCAAGATGTTCAGTATGGTTATATATTTCATTTTTTCTATTCCTTGAAAATAGAATTGAGGAAACAACAACTCATTGAATGTCAATCCAAAAGTAATTAGAAACAGCAACAAATGTTCTTTATAAGAAGGAATTATGAATATTATGAGAAGATATAAAACAAAAGCAAAAACCCATAACAACATTTTTACAATCGTAACAGCCGATACTATCTCTGACAATTTATCTACATCATCCCGATGGACGGATATATGTCTTGCCGTCACTTTTCTAAAACCATAATCAATAAACAACGTTGCGTAGCTTACTAAGATTTGCGCTGTAATCACCCATCCATATAAATCAGCACCAAGTACCCTGATTAGATATGGATATGTAATTAAGGGGACAAGCATCGTAAAAACCTGAAATATGGTAATATACGACATATTCTCTATCACTATTGAATAGCTGTTATAATAGCGTTTGAATTTTTGATACAATTGACTCATCTTTTGCTATACATTACAGAATGCTTCCCCCTTATCATTCATTTCAACAAATATCTTCTTTTTACTTTTGATTGCATTTAAAATATTTTTTCCTAACACAATCCAAAAGCTACAACCCAATAATGTAAAAAACGGGAAAATCAATAAAATAAGAATTTTATTGGGTTCTGAAGCGTAAATGGGAACCATAGGAGGTTCTACAATAGAATATACCGGAGTTATCTCTTGTACCTTAGTCTCTGCTATTTGCAGTTGTTGAGCCACTGAAGAATATACTGCATAAGCAAGATTCATTTCCTGCTCTAATCTCACTTGTTCTGCTTTATAGCTGAGTAAAATGATATTATTGTTTGCATCTACAAATTTTGTATAATCCGCTTGTGCTTTTTCATAAGCCGATTTCTTTCTTTCATACAAGTCCTGTTGAAATTTAAAATCCTCCCGTGCCTTGTTGGTACGATATTTAACAATGTAATTTTGAAGTTTTACAATAACCGTATCCGCCAATGAAGCTGCAATATGCGGATCTTGCATTTTCACAGTCAATGAAATTAAACCAGTCACCTTATCCATTTGTACCGTTATCCGTTCTGATAGATTCTTTACTACACTATTTTCTTCTGGAGTTAAAGCATTCGAATTTGTTTTTTGTTCCAGCATATCTTCATCTTTAAATAAAGATACTCCCCAAAGTAATAAGTTCTTAGGAGCATCTAGTATATAGTTCCACCATGGGATTCTATTATAGTCCACCATATAAGCATAAAGGGTTGTATCAACCTTTGTTTCGGGTACACTAATAGGTACTATAAACAAATCTGTAATAAAAGGAGTCGATTTAACGATATCAGGATATATTTCCGGATAAATGGCATCCGTACCTGCTTGATTTAAATTAAAACCAGCAATAGCTGCTAAGGAAGGTAAGCCACCCCCTTTGTTTTCAGAGGCTTCGGGTGCTATTATTGCCTTCGACTTATACTCTTTAGGGATGCTAAAAGCTACGACTAATGCTACCAATAAAGATATCACACAGCATTTAATTATCCATTGCCGTTTAGACCATATATGCAGAGCGACTTCTACTAAGTCTATTTTGACCTCTTCTTCATAAATAGGTTCAATATCATTTTGTTGTCTCATCTTATTTAAATAATTCATTTTAACTGTCAATTGTTAGCCTATTAGAAATCTTCCGAATTTTGTTTTCAACATTAAGTGACAAAAAAGTATCGACAGAATCAAAGCAAGCAAAAGTGAAATCCAAGGCAAAGTAACTGAACTAAATAATATAGGAAAATCTGTTTTATAATATAAATACTTTAATACGAATTGCTGAAAGATATACACCCCATAGCAATAACCACTTAAGGTTATAAATCTTGAATGATTATGAAGATATTCCTGTACTATAGCCTTATTTGAAAGACTATAGAGTGACAATATCATCATTCCCCCCCCCAATAAATGCAGTGTATTCATTGACAATACTCTACATATTTTTAAAGGAAGAGAGTGCGTTTCCCAATCTATCACGTTTTCTTTTAGGCATACCCCAAACAAGACATATAACACAATGAGCAACATACTGACCTTAGTGTCAAAAACAATACGTTGTGACAAATCGTACTTCATTACGAAATAGCCAGATAGAAAATAAATGAAAAAAGTAGCTGTATGTCCTAATCTCAAGGGCAAATATACTTTCAAGGACAGAATCGCTGTACAAGCAGCCAGCATCCAAAAGAATTGGGGCGATATTCTAATATATTTTTCTATAAGATATACACCGACAAAGCACCAAAATATCATAAGAAGATACCAAAGATGTCCACAACCTTGTAGAATGTCATACAAGACATGATACCACGAAGCCGACAAATCGAAAAATATTACATAATAAAATGCTGAGAAAAAAAAGCAAGGAAGCAACACACGCTTTGCTTTTTTAACTATGCACCCTTGAAAAGTCATATATTCGGGATGGTGCTTGATGGAATATCCAAACAGCAATCCCGAAATAAAGGTCATGGCTTCTAACTGAAAATTATGAGATAGTTTGGCCATAAAACTATATAACGGAACATCGACCGCATTTACTTGACATGCAGGAAAGGGATTGATCCAAGCTCCAGAATAGATAGCAAAGGCATGGTAGAACACTAATAAAAAGATAAGTACCAACCTAATAACTACCACATCCATCAAATATTTCTGTTGCTTTATCTTCATTTACCCTATACAATCATATTCCACACCCAGTTCCTTTAACTCATTCTTATCATAAATATTCCGCCCGTCAATCACCAAAGGACGAACCATAGTACGCTTCAGCACTCCAAAACTGGGTATACGAAATTGCTTCCACTCCGTCACAAGCAGTAAAGCGTCCGCATCCAATACAGCATCATACATATCCCTAGCATAGACAACCTTATCCCCTATCCTACGTTTACATTCATCCATCGCAATCGGATCATAAACCTTCACGCTTGCACCGGCCTCTACCAACTTATCAATCAATACCAATGCCGGAGCCTCCCTCATATCATCCGTCTCAGGCTTGAAAGCCACCCCCCACAAAGCGATTTGCTTACCTTTCAAATCTCCATTATAATGCTTCAATAACTTCTCGAAGAGAATGCTTTTCTGTCTCTCATTCACTTCTTCAACAGCCTTTAATACACGCATCGAATAACCTTTCTTCTCTGCGGTCTTTATCAACGCCTTCACATCCTTCGGAAAACAAGAACCGCCATATCCACAGCCGGGATATAAAAACTTACTGCCAATACGACTATCCGCACCGATACCTTTACGGACCATATTTACATCAGCACCAACCAGTTCACAAAGATTAGCAATATCATTCATAAAGCTAATTCGCGTAGCCAACATAGAATTAGCAGCATACTTTATCATCTCGGCACTTGGAATATCTGTAAATATCAACCGATAGTTATTCATCATAAAAGGCTTATAAAGACGTTCCATTATGGCTTTAGCCTTTTCTGACTCCACACCTACTACCACACGGTCGGGTTTCATAAAATCATCTACCGCATCACCTTCTTTCAGAAACTCGGGATTGGAAGCCACATCAAACCCTATCCTTACATTACGCTTGTCAAGTTCTTCTTGAATGGCAGACTTTACCTTTTGTGCAGTACCCACAGGAACCGTACTCTTAGTTACAACCAGTACATACATACTCATATTGCGTCCAATAGTACGCGCAACTTCAAGTACATATTTCAAATCAGCACTGCCATCCTCATCAGGAGGAGTACCAACTGCACTAAATACAACCTCTACATCATCCAGACACTCCTTCAAGTCCGTTGTAAATTTCAGACGACCCGCAGTATAGTTACGATGAACCATATCTTCCAAGCCCGGCTCATAAATGGGAATAATGCCTTTCTTCAGATTTTCTATCTTACTTTCTTGCACATCCACACAAGTCACGTCAATCCCCATTTCCGAAAAACAGGTACCTGTCACCAAACCGACATAGCCGGTACCAACTATTGCTATTTTCATATTATTTTAGTTTACTTTTGATTACAATTGATAAAAAGAGCGATACCAATCTATCGTTTCCTTAACTCCCTCTTTAATAGGTTTGTCAGGCTTAAATCCCAACTCATTCTGCAAAGCTGAAGTATCCGCATTTGTCTGATAAACATCTCCCGGTTGCATCGGAAGATATATTTTCTCTGCGGGATGTCCAATAGCTTCTTCAATTGCCTGAATAAAATCCATAAGTTTCACCGGATGAGAATTACCTATATTATATATTTTATATGGAGCAGTGGAAGAACTGGGATCAGGGGTTTGAGCGCTCCAATCCTGATTAGAAGTAGGAATATGGTCTATCACCCGAAGTATTCCTTCAACAATATCATCAATATAAGTAAAATCGCGCAGCATGTCACCGTTATTGAAAACCTTTATCGGCCGCCCGTGCAATATGGCATCGGCAAAAAGGAAAGGCGACATGTCCGGACGCCCCCAAGGACCATAAACCGTAAAGAAGCGTAAACCTGTAGAAGGAATGCCATATAAATGGCTGTACGTATGAGCCATCAATTCATTTGATTTCTTAGTCGCCGCATACAGGCTTACAGGATGTGCGATGCTGTCTTTTTCTGAAAAAGGAACTTTTCCGTTCAGGCCATAAACGCTACTGGAACTGGCGTAAACCAAATGCTTCACCTGATAATGACGGCAGCCTTCCAGCACATTCAGGAAACCATTCACATTACTTTCTACATATGCATACGGATTCTCTATGGAATAACGTACGCCCGCCTGAGCGGCAAGATTCACAACTTTATCAAAGTGCTCATTGGTAAAAAGCATCCGCATGGCTTGTTTGTCCTCTAGATTCATGCGGACAAAGCGGAAATTCCCAAAAAGATTGCTTTCGACAAACTTGTACCAATCCACATATTCCTGCTGAATGCCTAAAGCAGAAAGGCGACCATACTTCAAACTTACATCGTAGTATGTATTGATATTATCCAATCCTACTACAATATCTCCCCTATTCAAAAGACCTTTACAGACATAAAAGCCTATAAATCCGGCTGCACCGGTCACTAAAATCTTCATATTAATTTTGTTAACTAATGCTCTAATAAAAGCATATCCTTTAAATAGTCATCCTTCATTTTTAGGGTCATTGAAAAGAGCCCTAAAAAATCATTTCAAAATTGTCATCAGTAATAATTAACCAATCCAATCACCACTACCCTTTCTTCCTCGCCTTCAAGAATTTCTCCACCCATTCCCTGGCCAATTTCCTAATTTTGTCATCATTCAGTTCCTTCAGTTCATCGATATAGTAGCATAGAAGAGTTTCATATGTACTAAGTGGGACATTACACCCTTTTTTTAAGTCTATGTACGTGGATGGAGAAATATGCAAATCCTTGCAAAGAATTTCGATAGTGACTCCACTCTGTTTTCTCGTTCACTCGATAAAAAAGCCCAATGAAGGATGAATAAAGTTTTTGCCCATTTAGATAATTTTTAAGTAATTAGGCAGAATACTATTATTAATTACTTTGTTCCTTTAAAATCTTTCTCACATGTGGAAAAGATTCAACGAAAGAGAATAAATACCTTGAAGCCAACTATTTAAACATATAATATGCCAAAATCTTTTAAAATGTCGCTTTTCATGCCATCCATCTCGCCGATGAAGGACGAAGCGACCGAGAAAAACGTGAAAAGCGCCACGCTTACTCCCCTGCGTACTTTGGGACTGAACGAAGTTTACCAACCCACCACTGCCAACAAACGGCTGTTCCCCCTGACCCAAGCCATCCGCAAGACTGCCCTACAAGGCGATGATAACAACTGCTGGATGCTGAAACAGCAAACCTTACCCTACGTCACTCCCTGCGGCATATTCACCCGACGCCGAAGCGACTACTGTTCGAGCATCCTTACCTCGCGCCAGTGCCAGTGTTCATCAGCTCCACTGGACGGGATGTAAAGACTTTTATGCCCTATCCTATCGGAGAGGGGACACCCAAAACTCGAACTGTATTATCTTCTTTCGCGTATCCTTGTACCATTGGCAAATAGGTTATAAGGAGACTTATTCGACAGGCAGAGTTTCTCAATCGAAACACCGGAAGGGCCCCTTCTAATTTATAGCGAACAAACAGACGCTCAAAATCATGGCAACTATACATAAACTTTACCGTTGGTTTAACCGAAGCAAAGTTCTAACTTTTATTACATTTATCCTATACGTCATTTTGGGATGCTAACAATTAGCATCCCAAAATGATATGCAAATTAAACCTTCTCTTACTCCCTCTTTCTCACCTTCAGCCATTCCTCCAGCCACTCATTCACCATCTGCCTGATTTCATCATCCTCCAAATCCATGGAGTAGTAATAAAAAAGTGACTGATAAGCACTTAATCTCACATCCAGCCCTTTTTTATTTTTCCATACGTAATGGTACAAATATGGGCTTCTTTGGCAAGAGTATTAATATTCAAGTCTTTCTCTTTACGCCATTTCTCAAATAAAGCACCCAGTATAGGGTGGTCACTGTTTACATTCATCGTCGTCTTGTATTATGTTATCAGAATTAAAAAAGTACATGTTATTAAACGTTATTTTAGGTTTCCCACATTTAAAATATTTTCCATATACAGAAAATATTTAATAAGAAAAGAGCCCTAACTTCGCACAAAATCTTTAAAACAACAAAATGGAAAATCTATTCAACATGTCACTTTTCATGCCGCCCATATCGCCGGTAAAAGACGAGAACACCGGAAGAACCGTAAAAAGTGCCACACTCACCCCATTCAAGACAATGAGCATTGACGAAGTACACCGTCTTATCACCTCCGACCAGAGACTTGCCGAACTGACACTCGCCATAAGAAATGCCGCAGCACAAGGAGACGAAACTACCGCACGATTCCTCAAACAACAGACACTACCCTACGTCACTCCCTGCGGAGTATTTACACGACGACGAAGCGACTGCCTCACGGAATCCTCCGGCCTGGTTGTAGTCGACATCGACCACCTTGAATCCACAGAAGAAACGGAAAACTTACGGCAACAACTATTCGATGACCCCTATCTATGCCCTGCGCTGGTATTCATCAGCCCCACCGGAAGGGGCGTAAAAGCGTTTGTTCCTTGTCTTCACGGACAGAATCCTGCAGAAGGAATACAATGGGCTATGAACTACATTCACTGCATGTATGACGCCGAAAACACACAACCCGGAAAAGGAGTGGACACTTCGGGGAAAGACCTCGTACGTGCTTGTTTCCTCTGCCATGACCCGAAAGCACTGCTCAGAAAAGTTGTGAACTTCGAATGATGAGTCATTGCAAATCACCGACAACAAATTACTAATTACAAATTACCAAATCCGATGGAACCACTATCTTCATTGCACCTTCTGGCCGAAGCAGTCAGAAATGCAGGAGCAGACATTGCTCCAACCTATCAAGAATATATACAACTGGCATTTGCCATTGCCACCGACTGCGGAGAAGCAGGACGGCATGATTTTTTAAGTCTGTGCAGCCTGTCGTCCAAGTTCGACCGACGGGCAGCCGACAAGCTCTTCAGCAATGCCCTGAAGACCGGCCGTAACGACGTGCATCTGGGAACCGCCTTTCATTTGGCCGAGCTTTGCGGCGTGAAGATTCAGCATGAAGCCGCACCTGCCATTGGTACACTTGGTACACAAAGTTCACCCCTCTCTTCTACCTCACACACACGCGCACGCGAGGAAGAGTCCGCATCGGGCATTGAACCACTGTCTCCATTACCCACTTTCGACGAACACCTCCACTGGCCTTATCCCTTGAATCGCATCATGAGCTGCGGAACCTCCCCCGCCCAATACGATGTACTGCTACTGGGTGCCATCACCGTATTGGGTGCCAGTATGGGAAAACACGTCCGATGTTCCTACGGAGGAAAAATGATGTCCCCCTGCCTGCAAACCTTTGTAGTAGCCCTACCTGCATCCGGCAAAGGAGTGCTCTCCTTGGTACGCCTGCTTGCCGAGCCCATTCACGATGAAATACGTGGGCAGGTAAACGAAAGCATGGCATGTTACCGCCGCGAAAAAGCAAAATACGACACACTGGGCAAGGAACGTGGAAAAACGGAGACTCCCGTAATGCCTCTCAACAAGATGTTCCTCATCTCGGGCAACAACACCGGAACCGGCATCCTGCAAAACCTGATGGACTCCGACGGTACCGGACTGATATGCGAAAGCGAAGCCGACACCATCTCCACCGCCATCGGTTCGGAATACGGACACTGGAGCGACACCATGCGCAAAGCCTTCGACCACGACCGACTGTCCTACAACCGCCGCACCGACCACGAATACCAAGAGGTAAAGAAAACTTATCTTTCCGTACTTCTGTCAGGCACCCCCTCACAAGTGAAACCACTGATTCCCACTGCCGAGAACGGGCTCTTTTCCCGCCAAGTATTCTACTACATGCCTGCCATACATCATTGGCAAAACCAGTTCGACCGCAATGACAGCGATCTTGAAGATACCTTCAAGGCTCTGGGCATGGAATGGAAGGACAAACTGAAAACCATTGTCATGAACGGAATATTCACCCTTCACCTTACGGACGGACAGAAAGATGAATTCAACCGGCTCTTCTCCCGGCTTTTCGTACGCTCCGGACTGGCCAACGGAAACGAGATGTCAAGCAGCGTGGCACGTCTAGCCATCAACATCTGCCGCATCATGGAAGTGGTGGCCATGCTCCGCGCAATGGAACAAGGGGAAATCACCGCCTCGCCTTACGTGTCACCCGACCCTCACACAGCCACAGACAATCTGAAAGACCACATTGTCAGCCGATGGAATCTCCTCATTGCTTCCGATGACTTTCATGCCGTACTCTCACTGGCCGAAAGCCTTTACCGGCATACCACCCATATCCTCTCCTTCCTGCCCAACACCGAAGTGACAAGCCGCGGCAATGCCGACCGGGATGCGCTGGTAGACAGCATGGAAGAAGAATTCACACGGGCCTCTTTCCTGCAGAAAGCCGGAGAGATGGGCATCAAATCGGAAACCGCCTCCACCTGGCTCAAACGCATGCAGAAACACGGGCTGGTGGAAAATGTAGATGGCAAGGGAAACTACCGGAAACCCAAAGTCTGACATTCACTTCGCTTCACGCACGCGTATGTGTGTGAGGCGAAAGGATGGATGAACCTCTGTACCAAGTGTACCAACCTCACCTTTACGATTCCCGACCTGACCTTTACGCCATCCAACCTCAAGTTTAAGGCTCTCCAAGTGCAGCCACTATCAGCCGCACTTGGGCAGGCGTATAAGAGCGGGAACGGGAAGAACCGCCCAAAGCGGAAAGTCCGTCACGCAAATCGGGACAAAGGTCTATCCAGTGTTTCAGTTTGCGGAAGGCAGCCTCCGGACAAAGATTGGGACAATAGATTTGGGCCAATTCGGTACGCCCGTATGTACGTATGACAAAAGAATCCATAGTTGACAGTTACGATTTATATTTCATCAAAAGTAACTATAAATCATGACATTATCAAACTTACAAGCGTAAATAACCGACTAAAACAGACCCAAACAGACGAGAACCTGCAAAAACCGACAAACGCCCGTATCCACAGCCTTATCTTTGCATCGTTGAGTTCAACACAGCAAATGTTTTTATCCTTTAACTTCTAAATTTTAATTGTATGATTCGTTACAAAAAGTATCAAGTGACGGGCGAAGACAGCCCACTGAAAGGCCTCTGGTATGCACGCCCCGTAATCGAAGAAACCTTCGACATCGAAAAATTGGCCAAGCACATGTCCAATCACAACACCCCCTATTCGAGTGGTGTCATCAAGGGGGTACTGGCAGACATGGTTTCCTGCACCAAAGAATTGATTCTGGACGGCAAGAACGTGAAACTGGATGACCTTGCCATCTTCTCCGTAGGAATCGTCAGCAAGAAAGGGGCGCAATCCGCTGCCGACTTCTCGCTGGCCAACAACGTGAAGGGGCTGAAGCTCCGCGCCCGTGCCACCGGCGAACTGAGTAATGCCCAAATCAACCTGGATGGACAGCTGAAGGAATCTTCCCTGTACACCGTAGGCGGAAAAGCTCCCGATGGCAGTGGTTCCGACGGCGGTTCCGGAGGAAGTGACGGCAATCAGGGCGAGAATCCGTTAGGATGAGAATAATTACAAATTACTAATTACTAATTATCAATTACCAATCATCATGAGTGAAGACAAAAAGTCAAAATCCGTGTGGGGCATTGTCCTCAAAGTAATCATCACCGTAGCTACCGCCATAGCGGGAGCTTTAGGTCTAGGCGCTTGCAAATAGCCATGCGTACGATTACCCTGCTCATTGTTCATTGCTCAGCCACGCCTCAAGGCGTGGCCCTGGGCTTTGAGGATTGCCGCCGCGACCACATCCACCACCGCGGCTTCCGCGACATCGGCTATCATTTCTATCTGACCCGCAACGGCGAAATACACCGCGGCCGCCCGTTGGAAAAAATAGGTGCGCATTGCCTCAATCACAACCGCCATTCTATCGGCATCTGTTATGAAGGAGGACTAGACGCTGCAAGTTTTCCTGCCGATACCCGTACATTGGAACAGAAAGCTTCGTTACTGGCACTGCTACGTGAGTTGAAGCGTATCTTTCCACGGGCGCTGATTGTGGGGCACCATGATTTGAATCCAGCGAAAGCTTGTCCGTGTTTCGATGCGGAAAGGGAGTATAGGGGGCTGTAAAAGGCTCCCTATGATCCTTTATTTGAGTCTTTATATCTCAGAACCTAAAGTTAATCAACCTTTCCATATCCATTACCTACGAACAAAGATAGAAAAATAAATTCCAGACCTCCATTTTATCTTCTTATTTTTATCAGGCTAACCATTCACGTACTCCAATGCAAACCTCGTCCCTTTCTCCAAATCCCGGTTCACGTTCTTTCCCAAAATATCTTTCAGATATTTTGGGTGCAGGCCGAAGCCCGGACGGATGGAGCGAACGTTCCGCTCCGTAATCACTTCTCCGGCCTTCATATCCTCGGCCACATAGAGAGAACGTGATGCGGAACGGCTACCTCTCATTTTCTCCGTCAATTCGTAAGTCATTTTCCCCAAAGATAACTCAGCCATGCGCACATCTTTTACCATTTGGGCAAAATCTTTCTCTTCCATAGAAAAAGAACAATCCGGACCACCGATGGAACGATTCAAAATAAAGTGCTTTTCTATCATACTCGCACCTTGAGTAACCGCCACAATGGGAGAGACACTCCCCAGGGTATGGTCGGAAAGTCCACTTTTTACCTGGAAACGTTCTGCCAAATCACGAATCATACAAAGATTGGCTTCCTCAACTGGAGCCGGATAAGAAGAGGTACACTTAAGAACCGTAATATCATTATTTCCCATTCTGCGGCAAGCTTCAACAGCCAATTGAATATCTTCTTCGGTGGCTATGCCTGTAGCAAGTACCATCGGCTTATGCTTCGAAGCCGCGTATTCTATCAATGGAATATCCGTAATTTCGAAAGAAGCTATCTTATAAACGGGACAGTCCAAAGCCTCAAGCATATCGACGGCTGTCTTATCAAAAGGAGAAGAAAAACAGATCAGTCCTTCTTCCTTGGCCACATGGAACAACTCTTCATGCCACTCCCAAGGAGTATAAGCCTGTTCATACAAATCATAAAAATATTGCCCGTCCCATATAGAGCCTTCATTAATTATAAAATCAGGCTTGTCACAGCGAAGCGTAATGGTATCAGCCCGATAGGTCTGCAACTTGACGGCATCAGCTCCGGCACGTTTTGCAGCCCTGACGGTTTCAATGGCTGTTTCTTTCTTACCGTTATGGTTGGCAGACATCTCAGCCACAATCATACACTTATCTCTCATGTCTTTACTATTTAATCGTCCTTAGAATACTTTCAAGCTCTTCCATACTATCAGTCTGAAGTATGATATACCCTAAACGGTCTAAAGAGTTTTTTATTTTTTTTTCAGAATAAGGTCTTATTTCAGACCGAAAAACAGCCGATGACCGGGAAGAGCTTAGAAAATCCACACAACGCTGATAGTTGAGCGGATTAAGGAACTGTACCGCTGAGCATTTTTCATGTTTGCGAAGGACATCAACGGGCAAACCAAGAGAACAGTTCACCAGATTTCTCAGCATATCTATCCCGGTTGACAATGGAACCAAATCAGAGGTTATATAATCTCCTCCAAGCCGGCAAGCAATTTCTATGATATAAGCGCCCGATTCATTCAGCTTTATTTCTGTATGCGAGGGGCAATTATTAAGTCCAATCAGGCAAAGTGCTTTTGATACGGTCTCCGAAACCAGCTCCCACTCCTGTTTCGTTATACGCGCCGGTTCAATGTGCGTATCTTCAACAAAGAAGCCTTCTGCCTCACCGATACAAAGTTTCTCCGTAATAGTGACAACGGTAGTTTTATTGTTTTGCGTATATGTTTCAACACTGAATTCACGGCCTGTTATAAAGCCCTCGACAATGGCCTTTCCGGTACGGGAATAACCGAGAGCTTCGGAAAAAGCAAGTACAAGTTCTTTATGATTTGTAACCTTTTTTACTCCGCGGCTTGCAGAGGAATCTACCGGTTTGACAATATATGGATAATCTTGCAATGTGCCCAAGTCCGTATCTTTATCACAAAGCATGAAAAATGGTACATCAATCCCGTTGGCCGCAAACATTTCCCTCTGCAAGTATTTGTTTGTACAGATTTTTGCGACCTCAGTGGACATGGACGGAAGCCCCAGCTGTTCCCCGACATAGGAAACCACATTTACAGGCGCGTCACTTGTAGTAAGTATGCCGTCAACAGAGTGACGTTTGGCACATTCCAAAACACCTTCCTTATCCATCGTGCTGACAAGAACCGGTTCCGAGGCGTACCCCATTCCCGGAGCATTCGCATCCATATCTGCGACTATGGTATGCAATCCCATATCGTTCGCCTTTCGGATGACAGGAACCTGCATTTCACCTGCGCCCAGTATCAATAATCTTTTATTCATATAACCGAATTTATCACATCACAGATCTTTCTTGCCTGTGCTTCACTGAACCGGAAATCATTAAACAAATTGACGTTTTGATACCATCCCCTAAAACTTGCATAGCCACCATAGGAAAGTTCTATGAATTTGGCATATCCGGTACTGTAAAGGCAGAGAACTACATTTTCAGGCAAGGAATCTGCCAATTCGGGAATGCACAAGCAACAATCGTCAATGATACAAAAATTTGAATCGAGCCTTTTCACATCCCGGTAAAATTCTTTGTTGTCATACTTTTTCCCGTAGGCATGCACAAATACAAGACCGGAATATTTTCCCGCCTCTATAGCTGTCAAACATTTTTTCCGTTGACATGGCATGGCTTTCATCTATATCTATAAACTCAAAATCAACACCTGCTTTCATAAACGACAAGGGCACTACAGGACATACATTTGCCGGCAATAAGAATGGTTTATCAAAATGGTTACTAGACAGATAATTATACAATATGACCGAAACTCTTTGTAAAGTTACTTGCATGTCAACAGACTTTTAAACAAATTAACAAAGCGTTTGGGAATATCCGAAGTGATGGCATACCTTTTACAGATAGTTATTTTATCCAAATTCTCAGCAACAAGAGTAAAGGCAGCGGCATCGGTATAATCACCCGCCCCCTGAATCAGCCCTTCACGCAAAAACATATAATAGTCGTGCTCCTGATTATCAACATAATACCCTCCTATAACAGGAGTTCCACAGGCCAATGCCTCATTCATCATCGTAGAGGCAGGCAATATGGCGACATCTACAGTACTAAACAAGTCTGCAATGGAACCGGCAGACAAATTCTTCTGATAGGTTACTTTGGGGTCATCAACCATATTCTCGGCTGCATACGAATCACCGACAATTGCCGTTATCTTCTTCACATTGTCTTTGGCTTTAATTGCATGAATGGTCTGATACGTCAAATTCAAGAAATCAGAACCACCAAAAGCCACCAATACATATAAACCTCCTGAATAATTGTTCCGTTTATTCTGCAGCGCAACATTGAAGAAAGGCCTCCTCAACAATGAAAATTGAAGCCCAAAGGCAAATTGAGTATATGGTTCACACGAATAGTCATCACGCGTGTAACCCAATCCCTGATTGACTATAAGATCAGCCACATAGTGCTTGTCGTGCATATCATCCACACACACCAGACAGCAACCTTTTTGCTTGATGGCACGCTGGTAATCAGTAGTAAAGAAATAGTTGTCAAGTACCACAATTTCGTCACCTTGCAAAAGGGAAAGGAACTCATCATAATGCGATTCTTCTTGTAAGGGGATGAAAGGACATACCTTCTCCATCTCACTCACCTGATAAGGGGTAGGATGGCAAGTAAAGAAGGTACAATCAAAATCGTCCTTCAGCATATCGGCCAAAGCCAGAGTACGAATAAAGTGACCGTAGCCGATGGCAGCACTTGCATCGGCACGGAGATAGATTTTCTGCATTACATCATTTATGAAGCAACTCATACTTCATCTCTGCCAATGCCCAGTCAGTCTGTGTATCAAGGTCCTGCACTTCAAGTTCGGAAAGCACCAACCCGGCTGTATTCTCACCCCAAAAAGTCCGGCTCTCCACAAAGGGAGCAGTGCGAGAGAAATAGAACTGACCGGCATCGTGATAAATCGGTTCTAAATCTTGGGAACGTGCATTTTTGTATTCGGGATAAACCATACTAATTTTTCCATCCACGATGTGAAGGCTGCGCTGTATAGGATAGGAATAAGCCACACAAGTGAAAACGGAATCTATCTCCGAATTCATTTTTCCGTATGCTTCCCGGAGTCTTTCGGGAGTGACAAAAGGAGCCGTTGAGTAAATGCAACAAACCGTTTCAAACTCCCTGCCTTGCTCTTTATACTTCCTCAGTACTTCAAGAATTACATCATCAGTACCGGCATAGTCATTTGACATCTCGGCACTCCGCATAAAAGGAACTTTGGCACCATACTTACAAGCTATTCCGGCAATCTCCTCATCATCGGTAGAAACCATCACCTCCTCAAAAAGACCGCTTTGTAAAGCTGCCTCTATGGAATATGCAATGATAGGTTTACCCATAAAGGGCTTGATATTCTTACGCGGAATACGTTTACTGCCGCCACGTGCAGGAATGATTGCTATATTTTTCATTTCGCTACAAATTCTATAACCTTTTCAATCACATACTCCTGTTCCTCGTCCGTCAGCGTGGGATACATCGGAAGACTCAGACAATGTTCGTAATACTCTTCTACTATAGGTAAATCGCCTTTCCTATTGCCCCACTGCTGATAGTAAGGCATCAGATGAAGCGGAACATAATGAACCTGCGCATAGACATTGTTCTCGTGCAGATAATTATAAAGACCCAAGCGGTCAGCCACTTGAATGATATAAAGGTGATAAGCATGATAGACATCGGCAGCATTGAATGGAGTCTTGATGCCATCTATTCCGGAAAATGCTTCATTATAGCGTCTTACGATTTCATGGCGGCGTTCAAGACCTGCTTTCGCACGCTCCAGCTGAGAAATACCCAGGGCAGCCTGAAAATCAGTCAGACGGTAATTGTAGCCTAACTCCTGCATCTCGTAATACCAGCCACCATGATGCTCGTGCAATAAAGCAGGGTCTTTCGTAATGCCATGCGTACGGTAAAGACAAAGCTTGTCATAGAGCTCCTTGCTGTTGGTGGTCACCATGCCTCCCTCACCCGTAGCGATATGTTTCACGGGATGGAAAGAGAATACGGCACAGTCGGCAAAACAACCGTTACCACAATGTTGTTTCTTGCCTTTACTGTCCATGAAATAGCCGCCGGGAGCATGGCAGGCATCCTCTATAATCCACAAGCCGTACTCGTCGGCAAGCTTTCTGAACTCTTCCAGATCCAAAGGATAGCCTGCAAAATCAACCGGAACAATACCTTTGTAAGTACCGCGGGGAGAAGCTTTAAGCATGGCTTCAAGTTTACGGATATCCATGAGGTAAGTATCCTTGTCAATATCACAGAATACCACCTCGCCGCCACAATAGCGGATGCAGTTGGCACTGGCAGCAAAGGTCATGGGAGTGACAATCACCTTGTCACCCGGCTTTACATTCAGTGCGGTAGCTGCAAGATGAAGCCCTGAAGTGGCATTGTTCACCGCTACGGCATATTGTGCACCTACATATTCGGCAAATTTCGTTTCAAATTCCCTGATTTTGGGACCTTGTGTCAGGTAATCGCTTTTCAGGGTATCGATGACTGCCCGGATATCCTCATCTGTGATATGCTGACGACCGTATGGAATAGGCTTGCTTATCATTTCACCTCGAAATTAGGGTCAACGTATTTCTTTATATTCTCGCGCATAGTCTCTACTGTCTCCCACTCCGTATTGTTGTCACTGCTGTAGTGGAAACCGTCGGGAACGGGTACTGCATTGTGATGTCTGATGAACTCTTCGCGACTGTGCTTGAAAGATACGGAAGGAAGAATGACATAATATCTGCCCAAATCGATTGTATCAAGAGCATCGGTTACAGTAATCATCTCCTCGTGCAGCTTCTCTCCCGGACGGATGCCCACTTCCACCTGCGGCAGATTGGGTGCAATGGCGGTAGCCACGTCCTGGATATGATAGGAAGGAATCTTAGGAATAAAGATTTCACCACCCAGGTGATGTCCGATGGCATACATGACCAAAGCGACACCGGCTTCCAGCGAAATGTTAAAACGGGTCATGCGCATATCGGTTATGGGAAGTTCCTTCGCCCCGTTGTCACGCTTGTTGATAAAGAAAGGGATTACGGAACCGCGGGAACCCATCACATTGCCATAACGGACTACGGAGAACCTGATGTTCTTGGAACCGCTGATATTGTTGGCAGCAGTAAACAGCTTGTCGGAAGTGAGCTTGGTGGCGCCATAAAGATTGATGGGGGCACATGCCTTGTCGGTAGAAAGGGCCACCACATGCTGTACACCGGTGGCAAGAGCAGCCTTTATCACATTCTGCGCACCGTGTACATTGGTTTTGATGCACTCTTCGGGATTGTATTCAGCGGTATCCACCTGCTTGATGGCGGCTGCATGGATAATCACGTTCACTCCTTCGCAAGCCCGCGTCAGGCGTTCGAGGTCACGGACATCACCGATAAAGAAACGCAGTTGCGGATACTTATGACCGGGATATTTCTGTTTCAGCTCAAATTGCTTCAGCTCATCGCGGGAGTAAATAATGATTTTCTTTACTTGCGGATAATCACGGAGGATGATTTCCACAAACTTCTTTCCGAAGGAACCCGTTCCTCCGGTAATCAATACGGATTTATTGTTAAGCATTATAATGAAAAGTTTTATTCATCGATATATTCCCACGGATAGGGATTGTCTGTCACATTCTGAAACTCATCAACCGCTTCCTGCTGTTCGGGAGTAAGTGATAAGGAATCCCAGGAGGCGATGATGGAACGGCCTTCGTCGGCCAAAGACTCGTCGAACACTTCACCGTAGCAGGCGGTAAGCAGACGGAGCTTCAGTAAGGAAGCGGGAAGGGCATCGAGCACATCCCAACAACAGTCCAGCACTTTCTGGACATGCCGCTGCTTTTCGCCATGGTCGACAAAAGAAGCGCTGTAACCCATAAGAAGGGCAAGACAGACATTTGCCTGCTCGTCGATGGTAGTGCCTTTTACACCCGACCGGTACAAAGCCATGGTAAGACGGTAGACCTCACCGTTCCGCCGTGACAAGTCATCGCTATAGACGGGACTGCCGTCCATACCCAAATACATCAGTTCGTGCGCAGCACGCTGAAGAGTGATTGCTTCTTCGGAAAGAGACATAAGCAATTATAGAATTAAGAATTAAAAATTAAAGTTCAGCCGATTACTTCTATAAGATCGGGATGGATAGTGGCCATGGCAACAGCTATGACACCTTGTATTTCGATAACCACGCGACGGTCACGTGCACCTTTCACCTTCAGAAACACACCCTCTTGCCCCTCAAATTCACCGCCGGTAATCCGGACTTTGGTACCTTTGGACAAGTTCAATTCATCCGGTTGAAAATAAAGAAGATGGTCATCGTAAGTGCCGGATACGGCAATGAAACGCTGCATCTGACTGTCTGGGACAATAATCTTCTGCCCACTGCGGGTATCGGTGATATATTGCAGATAAGTGACTTGAGACTTGACACGCTGCACATCGGAAGGACGGGCATGGACAAAAAGCAGATTATGAACGACCGGAACCAGAGCACGGACTTTTTTCCCTTTTTTTATACATATCTTGTATTGCATAGGAATGAAACAGCCCAAATTTTCTTTCTTGAGCAGATGCATGGCATCCGGTTCTCTGCGGTAGGTGGCACGCATAGCATACCAGATTTCGACCTCTTTCTCTATTCCCATTTTATGCTTTTGTTCAGACAAGGGTGTTCTCCTGGGGCTTTGAATCTCTTGCATACACTTGAAATTCAATTACTTGCGGACACTTTATGTAGAATACGACAAGCTTTATGCCCTTCTTGTCAACAGATTTTTTGCAGTCATTCATTACCTAACAGGTAAAATACTGTAAACGAATCTATTGCAAGCAAAAAGCGTTCAATAGACGTTCGTTTAATGAACGCAAAGATAACGTGTATTTTTGAATCTCGCAAAATGTTTAATAAAAATATTCTATAAATTTCTTTTTAGTGAGTATAATACTTTGTCAGTAAGCCTATTGCATTGTATTTCTCTAACTTCTTCCTTTTACTAATTTTTAAGTAATCTTCCCTCTTTAATTTTCTTAAATATTGACGTTCAAAAAACGAACGTTTAAAAAACGCCTTTTCCAAACGCAATATTTCACTGTATAACAACCAATTACACCCAATAAAAAAATATCGTGTTTATAGAAATCTGATTTCCACAAACACGATATCAATTAAAAAAGAAATTACTATTCTCAGAAATTAAAGATACCCAATTCCGGGAAAGTAGCCCCCTGCACTGCAAAACAGATTCCGAAGCAAGCTGCACTTACAATCCAAAGGATAACCAGCGTCCACTTCAAGCCGGAGTTCATCGGCTGCCACTTGAATATCTGGCTAAAGATGGCCCACACAAGGCTGACCAAAGGAATTCCTACCAACAAGATACCTGCAATGTACATCACAATGGCAGACAGCGGAGAAGTAGGCAGTACCACATCAGCCATCGGGAAAAGGGAAATGAGAGCTGCACCACCACCAACAGCCACCGCTATCGCAGCAAACAACAGCGCCACGAATACCACTCCAAACACAAACAGTATCGGACTGCAAATAATGGCGAATATCACCAGACAGATTTTCAAGAACCAGCCGACAATCATCACCAATGCATCTCCCAACTTCTGCAAGAAAGTACGGGGTTTATCCGACCTCATATAATCATTCACCCCATTGGCAACCTTCTCAAAACCGTCCGTCACCGTCTTTCCGATATTCTCCACCGTAACGGCCTCGCCACGCATACTCAACTTCTCGGCTGCTGTGCGGGCTTCCGGTATAACCAGCCAACACACGATATAGACCGGTATCAATGTCCCTACCCCACAAATCAAGATGACAAGCAGTAACAGTCGAAGTAAAGTTACATCCCATCCCAGGTAGGCAGCCATTCCACTGATGACACCACCCAGCATTTTGTCATCCGGATTGCGGTATAGACGACGGCGTGTAGTGCCATAAGCGGTATTGCTGTTCCAAGCACCGGCACCATAGCCGCCCCCGGCACTCGTGCTGCCGGAATCGGCACTAGCACTCTCTCCTTCCGCCTCCATATCTTCCGGCTTTCCCATGCGGGCAATCACCTCTTCCACATCGGCTATCGTGATTACTTGCGAACCGGCCGACAATTTCTCGGCAAAGAGTTCGGAAATACGGCGTTCAATATCATCTACAATCTCGTCGGCACCTGCTTCCTTGCGGAAGTGCATCTTGAGATTACTCAGATAATTATCCAAAAGACGGTATGCGTCATCATCAATATTGAAAACGGTTCCACCTAAATTTACAGTTAATGTCTTTTTCATAACACACTATTTATTTACAATTTGACTATTTACGATTTACTATTTACCATTCGGCGAATGCGGCATATTCTCTGTGGTCATTTCAAGAATTGCTAATGTGATTCACCGTCTCGTTCAACTCTTTCCAGGATGTTTCCAGTTCACCGAGAAAGACTTCTCCTTTTTCCGTCAACCGGTAATATTTACGTGGAGGACCTTGCGTAGACTCAATCCATTCATAACCCAGCAAGTCGTCGTTCTTCAGACGGGTGAGCAACGGATAAAGTGTACCTTCCACCACAATCAGTCTGGCTTCTTTCAACTTCTGAATGATATCCGAAGCATAAGCCGGCTCTTTGTGAAGCAGCAGCATGATGCAATATTCAAGCATGCCCTTGCGCATTTGCGACTTTACATTGTTTACATCCATAATGGTATTTACTATTTGACAATTTACGATTTACTATTTGGCTGCGCAATAGAGTAATGAGTGTCCTTATTCATTCTATTGTTGTTCCTTGTATGGCACAAATATATGTATTATACCAGTACCTTGCATTACAAAGTACTTTATATTAAACATTATTAACAAGAAAAGTAGTTCACGCTACTCTATAACATCAGTAACGTGAACAGAGAGGAAGAGGGATATTTACCGATGGATAACAATTTTATCCAATATACCGGTCAGACTCGCAATTGCTACTCCGTAGTTGGTTATGGGGATGTGCTGTGCGCGGGCATGGGCTATACGATTGAGAACGTACTTCCGGTTGAACATGCAAGCGCCGCAATGGATAATTAAATCATATCGGAACAAGTCTTTGGGAAAGTCATTTCCAGATACAAAGTCTATCTGCAATTCCTCGCCGATGCGCTTTCGTAACAGGCGGGGAATTTTGACGGTGCCGATGTCCTCGGTCAGCGGGGCGTGGGTGCAGGCTTCGGCTATCAGTACACGCGATTGGGGTGTCAGGCTATGAATAGCGGCAGCTCCCTCTACAAAGGCATTGATGTCTCCTTTGTAACCGGCAAAAAGAACCGAGAAGGAAGTAAGACTACTCTCGGCAGGCTTTTGTTGATAGACGATGGGGAACACCTGAGAGTCTGTGATTATCAGCTTAGGCGGACGGACAAGGGCTTGCAGGGAGGCTTGCAGCTTGTCGGTGGTGCAGCTCATCACTAAGCACTTTTTATCCAACAGTTCGCGGATGGTCTGCACTTGCGGAAGAATGAGACGACCTTTGGGGGCTTGTATATCCTGGGGCATCACCAGCAGGACGACATCTCCTTCACGCACCAAATCGCCCGTGATAGTCTGCTCACCAAAATTCTCGGGAAGCTTTTCGAGGATAGCATCGAAGATACCTTGAATGCCGGTACCCTCTTTGGCACTGACCACAACGGGAGCCTGCCCGCACTCCTTTTCAATCCGAAGCACCACGGAAGCGGTGTCTTGACGGGAATCGGCTTTATTCAGTATCAGTATCACGGAGATTTCGCGCGCTGCCAGCAGCTTTAGCCATTGCTGTTCCAGCGTTCCGTCAGCTTCATAAAGCAAGAGGGCGATGTCCGCTTTCTCCACCGTCTTTAAGGTACGCTCCACGCGCATACCGCCCAGTTCGCCTTCGTCGTCATCAAAACCGGGGGTATCGATAAAGAGGCACGGGCCCAAAGGATATACTTCCATGGCTTTGGTTACGGGATCGGTAGTAGTGCCGGGCGTTGCGGATACCAATGCCGTGTCTTGCCCGGTCAAGGCATTGACAAGGCTGGACTTTCCGCTGTTCCGTCGTCCAAAGACGGCAATGTGCAGGCGGTTGGAACGAGGTGTATTATTCATAAATCCGAAATCTAAAATCTAAAGTCTCTTTTCCCCTCCCCTATCTCCTGAAGATTACGTTCGGCTATCGCCCGTATCTTGGGGTTCGGGATATGCTCCATCTCCTCACGAATCAGCTGTATACCCTTCTCCTTAGTTTCGGAGGAGGCATAGTCCTCCAGATATTCTTTTAATGTCATCAGTGCATTGGGCTGGCAGCAGTTTGCTATCTGTCCGCGCTTGACGAGCGACATGAAGCGGTCTCCGGTACGTCCCTCGCGATAGCAGGCGGTGCAGAAGCTGGGGATATGCCCCAGGTCGAGCAGCCAACTCACCACTTCATCCAGCGTGCGCCGGTCGCTCACATCGAATTGGGAGGAATCTTCCTCTTTGGCTTCCGGCACGGCATAGCCTCCCACGCTGGTGCGCGAACCGCCGCTTATCTGCGAAACGCCCAGTTCGAGCACCCGACGGCGTACGGCTTCCGACTCACGGGTGGAAATAATCATTCCCGTATAAGGCACCGCAATGCGGGTAACCGCCACAATACGGCAGAACATCTCATCCGAGATGGCATCGGGAAAATCCTCGGTCGAAATATCATCTGCCGGACAAATGCGCGGTACGCTGATGGTATGCGGACCTACGCCAAAGGTAGCTTCCAGATGTTCGGCATGCATCAGCAATCCTACGAAGTCGTAGCGATAGGTATTCAGACCAAACAATACACCGATACCTACATCGTCGATGCCACCCTCCATAGCGCGGTCCATCGCTTCGGTGTGGTAGGCATAATTACTTTTCGGTCCCGTGGGATGCAAGGCTTCGTAATGCTCTTTGCTGTAAGTCTCCTGAAAAAGGATATAAGTGCCGATACCTGCCTCTTTCAGCAACCGATAGTTTTCCACTGTAGTGGCGGCTATGTTGACATTCACCCGGCGGATGGCCCCGTTCTTGTGGTGGATGCTGTAGATGGTGCGGATGGACTCTAAGATATAGTCGATAGGATTGTTTCGAGGGTCTTCTCCGGCTTCCAGCGCCAGGCGTTTATGTCCCATGTCCTGCAAGGCGATAACCTCGCGGCGTATCTCCTCTTGCGAGAGTTTCTTGCGGGGGATGGTACGGTTCTTGGCATGATACGGGCAATAGACGCAACCGTTCACGCAATAGTTGGAAAGGTAAAGCGGGGCAAACATCACAATGCGGTTGCCATAGAATTTCCGTTTGATTTCACGTGCCAGATGATAGATGCGCTGCACCAGTTCCGGCTCGTCACATTCCAGCAGCAGGGCCGCCTCCCGATGGGAAAGTCCCTGGCACAAAGCAGCCTTGTCAATCAAACTTTCGATGAGCGGACGGTTGTTGCGGTTTACCTGCGCATACTCCAATGTATCCAATATCTCCTGGTGATTGATGAATTCTTCTGCTTGTCTTGACTTTATGTTATACACTTCGTAAATTGACAATTGGTAATTAAAATAAAGAATGAAGATTTGAAAATTATCAATTATCAACGGTCAATTCTCCATTCTCATAATCTCCTCTCTCTTTTGATACCTCGTAGCCTATCCCTTTCAGTTGTTCCTCCAATTTTTGCAAACCTTCTGCCGCTTCGGCACCCGCAGAAGCTTTGTTATCATAAAGGGAGTACTTCGTCCGCTGATGAGAAGGCGAAAGATTAGGCATCACGACATTGGCGCCAGCCAATATTCCCCGTTCCCGTCCGTCCGGAGCAAGTGTGGCCAGGGCAGTGGTAGCAGGTATCAGTGCCGCGGGATGCATCAGCCGGAAGATAGAAAGCAACTTCAGCGTCAACTCCATATCTCCCGGCGGAAAAGAGGCAAACGGAGTATCGTGATGCGGAAGAAAAGGTCCCATGCCTATCATCTCCGGCTGAAACCGTTCGATGAAGAGAATATCTTCTACCAGATGGTCCACCGTCTGGTAAGGACTGCCTACCATGATTCCGGTTCCCACTTGATAGCCTATCTCTTTCAGCCAGTCCAAGCATTGCAACCGATGGGAAAGGGACATCTCAGCAGGATGAAGCCGGTGATAATGCCCTTCGTTGCAGGTTTCGTGCCGCAACAGATAGCGGTTGGCACCTGCCAGGAAGAAACGTTCGTAGGCTTCCCGCGATTTTTCGCCCAAAGATAAGGTAATGGCACAATCCGGGAAGGATTGCCGGATGGCGGCAACTGTCTCCACCATCCCCTCATCCTTCACCGCCTGCGCTTCGCCCCCTTGCAGCACAAAGGTACGGAAGCCCAACCGATAGCCTTCATGGCAACACGAAAGAATCTCCTCCTGCGCCAGTTCATAACGGACTATGTTCCGGTTCTCCTTCCGTATGCCGCAATAGTAGCAGTTATTGCGGCAACGGTTGGTTATCTCAATCAGTCCGCGAATGAAGATTTTATTGCCAAAGCGAGCAAGCGCTTCTTCCCGGGCAAGCCCTTGCAGGTAGGCTGCAAGGGCTGTGTCCCGACAAAGAAGCAAGGCTTTATACTCTTCGGCATCCAGCCTGCGATTGCTCCGCAGTTTGTCAATCAAATGCTTCATATAAACGGACAAAGGGCTAATACGTCTCTTTTCTCTTTGCCAACTCCTGCGTCAGCTGGCGCTTTCCGGCAGTTATTTCATTATGCGAACATGGCCCGGTAATACAACCGCCCTCGCAAGCCATCACTTCAATAAATTGCCCCGGAGCCTTGCCCGACTTGGCGTAAGCACGCAACGCACCGATAGCCTTCTTATCCAGATTAGCCACTTGTACGGCATTGATTTTATCTGCCTCTTCCTTCAGATAGGCTTTCACGGCACCCATCACGCCTCCTGCCTGCGCAAAACCATGCGCCTCGCGCACAGAAGTGAAACTCATGGAATAGGGCTTTGCCTGCTCCATCTGAATATCCAGCCCGGCAAGCACGGAAGCCACCTCCTCGAAAGTCATGATAAAGTCCACCGCCTCGTCGCGCTGCGCCTCTTTGCGCTTGGCAACGCAAGGACCTATGAAGACCACCTTCGCATCCGGATACTTCTCTTTAGCAATGCGGGCAGCATAATACATTGGCGAACCGGTGCCCGACACGTAAGGCTTCATGGCAGGAATATGCTTGTTCACCAACTCTATATAAGACGGACAACAGGAAGTCGTCATAAACTTCTGACCCTCCTCCAGCTTCTCAATCAGCTCGTGCGCCTCGTTGCTGACGGTATCCATCGCTCCCTGAGCCACCTCGATGACATCCGTAAAACCGACTTGTTTCAATGCGCCATATACTTGTTCAATAGTCGTCTTGAACTGCCCCAGGATGGACGGAGCCACGATAGCCACCACCTGCTCACCCTTGCGGATTCTGTGCAACACGTCGAACACCTGCGATATTTCGAAAATTGCTCCGAATGGACATGCATTGAGACACTTTCCGCAATAGATACATTTGCTTTCGTCAATATGCTCTATCCCCTTCTCATCCTTACTGATGGCTTTCACGGGACAAGCCTCCTCACAAGGTACGGGAATATAAACAATGGCATGGTAGGGACAACTCTTATGGCAGATGCCACAACTGATACACGCATCATGGTCAATCCATGCCTGCCCGCTCTCCTTGACGTGCACTGCCTTCTTGGGACAATTTACCTGGCAACTGCGTGCCGTACATCCGCGGCAGAGGTTCGTAATCTCGTAGTTAATCTGCACACATGCCGAACAAGCTTCGTCAATCACACACATGATGTTGTCTTTCGGCCTGCCATTTTCCGCTCTGTCCAATGCACGGGCAGCGTACTCCGACAAGGGGGTCAGCTCATCCGTCTCGTCCTCCATATCGAGTCCCAGAAGCGGCAATGACTTGTACTTCCACACCGCGCGCTCTTTGTGCACACAGCAGCGTCCCGCGTGCTTGGATCTCTTCGGACTCAGCTCGATGGGCAGCCGGTCTATTTTATCCACAAGTTCGTTGTTATTCCACAGCTTTACCAGTTCCTTCAGCAATCTGTGGCGGACAATCATAATGTTGCTCGTAAATGCCATAATTTTTAAAATCAGAATTAGTTAGTTCGGTAACGGTCTGCAAAGATAACGATTGTTTCACAAAAAAGGCTTAACTTTACACCCCAAACAGTATAAATACAACCGATATGTTTACCATAAGAAAAGCAACGACAGCAGACTGCGCACTGATTCAGAAACTTGCGCAGCAAATATTTCCCGTCACGTATAAGGATATCCTTACTCCCGAGCAGACCGACTACATGATGGAATGGATGTATTCATTGGACAATATCCGTAAACAAATGGAAGAGGAAGGCCACGTCTATTTCCTGGCTTACGAAGAATGTGAAGCGGCGGGCTATGTGTCCGTACAGCAGCAAGGAGAAGATTTATTCCACCTGCAAAAGATTTATGTGCTCCCCTATTACCAGGGTGCACATTGCGGCAGTTTCCTCTTTCGCGAAGCCATCAAGTACATCAAGAAAGTGCATCCCGGCCCTTGTCTGATGGAATTGAATGTGAACCGTAACAACAAGGCACTGCAGTTTTACGAACATATGGGAATGCGGAAACTCCGTGAAGGGGATTTCCCGATAGGAAACGGATATTACATGAATGACTACATCATGGGACTGGAAATCTGAGTCCCGGCATTAAAAGCCCTCCAAAAACTAAAGGCTGCGCAGTTCATTACGAACATTGCGCAGCCTTTAGTTTTATCTTTCGTTTCCGATTACTTCGCCACCTTTTCAAGCCATTTCAGCATGAACAGCATGGTGAACATGGAAATGCAGCACGCTACTACAAATACCGTCCACGTCATCCAGATAGGAATGCTTTCGTAGAGGATAGCACCGATAACGAGCAACTGATTACCAATGGCAGTAGCGCCGAGCCAACCGCCCTGCATGATACCCTGATATTTGGGAGGAGCCACCTTGGACACGAATGAAATGCCCAACGGAGAAATGTACAATTCGGCAACAGTCAATATCAGATAGGTAACCATCAGCAACAGCGGAGTCACCTTCACCGGAGAGGTACCCAAAGCGATTATATCCTTGTGCATCGGCAAGTTGCTTACATAAGAACCGATAGCCATTATAAGGAAGCCGGTGGCAGCAATACCCATACCGATGGCAATCTTCCGCGGAGTGGAAGGCTCTTTACCCTTGGCACGCTGTGCTGCAAAGACAGCCATGATGACCGGTGTCAGAGATACAACAAAAATCGGGTTCAAAGACTGGAACAGCTCAGCGGAAATAGCCATGCCGAACAAATTCAAATCTGTATATTCCTTGGCAAAATACGTCAGTGTCAACCCATTCTGATGGAACGAGAACCAGAAGAAAATTACCACACCGAATACGGCAAACAATGCATACATGCGCTGTCTTACCTCTTGTGCGCTCATCTCCACTATAGTGGCGTCGCCCGCTTTTGCAGCCACCTTCTTGCTGGGATCGGGGAATTTCTTTCTGTTGATGACGAAAATTACCAAAGAGAGAACCATAGCCAGGATAGCTACACCGAACGCATAGTGGAAACCGGTGGTAAACACGTTCAGATATTCATTGGCAAATACCGTCATATCCGTTACGGGCGTTCCGGAAATAGTGGCTTTGGCTGCCAGTGCACTATAAGTGTCCACAGCCTCAGGAGTCAGCGTTCCAGCTAGATGTCCGTGGCAAAGGGCAGGCAGGTCGGCATCATAATTGTAGCCGAATGTGGACAACCACCAGTTACGCACGCCTACTGCAGCAAACGGAGCAAAGATGGCACCTACATTGATGAACATATAGAATAAGGAGAAACCGGAATCGCGCATGCTGGAGTACTGGGGATTGTCGTACATCTGCCCTACCAGCGCTTGAAGATTTCCCTTGAAAAGACCATTTCCGAAAGCAATGACAAACAAGGCTGCACAAGTAATCACCAGAAACAAGGTCTTATTGGCAACCGGTGTAGGAGACGGGATGGCCAGCATCAAGTAACCTACCGCCATCAAGACAATACCGGCAAAGATGGTACCTTTGTAATTACGGGTTCTGTCAGCAATAATACCACCTATCAATGCAAGAATGTAAATAGAAAGTTGAGTAGATCAAACCTGCCTCTTTTCCATCCAGTCCGAACTTGGCTTGCAAAAAAAGTACAAGAATGGCCATCATGGTATAAAAGCCGAAACGCTCGCCCAAATTAGCAAAGGATGCGGCAATCAGACCTTTAGGGTGTTTGTTGAACATAAAAATTAGTTTTTAGAATTAGTAATTGGATTGATTTCTTGAATAATTCCTGCAAATATATAAATTCTATTGAATATTTCCTTATAAAATTAAAATATCTCGGCAGAAATAGAAGATTTATTCATTAAAAAGAACACAAACTTCTGCATGCACTTCTTTTACCAAATCCTTCGGGTCCAGTTTAAGCTGCAAACCGCGTTGTCCGGCACTGATATAGATATACGGAAACCGCAGGCACGTTTCATGGATATAGGTAGGGAAAGGCTTCTTCATGCCAATGGGCGAACAGCCTCCGCGGATGTAACCCGTCAGAGGTAAAAGTTCCTTAACCGGAATGAGGTCGCACTTCTTGTTGCCCGATGCCTTTGCCGCCAGTTTCAAATCCACTTCGTGCTCACCCGGGATGACGCAGACAAAGTAGCCGGATTTATCGCCGTGAAGAATAAGTGTCTTGAACACGCAGTTGATGTCCTCACCCAAACTGGCGGCTACATGTACGGCGCTCAAATCGTTCTCATCCACCTCGTAGGGAATGAGTTCATAGGCTATCTTGGCTTTGTCGAGCAGCCGCGCTGCATTCGTCTTATTAATTTTCACCATAACAAGTTACAAAATTAGTAATTAGTAATTATCCCCCAGCTCTTCACGCAGGAATTTCGGAGTATAGCCTTTCTCGCTCTTCGCCACCTCTTCGGGTGTTCCGCAGGAGAGGAGTTCCCCTCCCCCCTTGCCACCTTCGGGACCCATATCAATGATGTAGTCCGCCATCTTGATGACATCAAGATTATGCTCTATGACGATGACGGTGTTTCCTTTGTCAACAAGTTTGTTCAGTACATTCATCAGTACACGGATATCTTCAAAATGAAGTCCGGTGGTAGGTTCGTCGAGGATATAGAGTGTCTTGCCCGTATCACGCTTGGAGAGTTCCGTAGCCAACTTTACGCGCTGGCTCTCACCTCCGGAGAGCGTGGTGGAGGACTGTCCCAGCTTGATATAGCCCAATCCCACTTCCTGGATAACCTTAATCTTATTCAATATCTGGGGCACATTCTCGAAGAACTCCACCGCACGGTTGATGGTCATATCCAGCACATCGGCAATGGACTTGCCTTTAAAGCGCACTTCCAGCGTCTCGCGGTTATAGCGTTTGCCGTGGCACACCTCGCAAGGCACATACACATCTGGCAGGAAATTCATCTCAATGCATTTGTAGCCGTTGCCCTGGCAAGCCTCGCAGCGTCCGCCACTGACGTTAAAGGAGAAGCGTCCCGCCTTATATCCACGTATCTTCGCTTCGGGCAAGCCGACAAACAGATTGCGGATATCGGAAAACACACCGGTATAAGTGGCAGGATTGGAACGCGGCGTTCGTCCCAAAGGAGACTGGTCCACATTCACCACCTTGTCTATATATTCCAGCCCTTCAATACTGTCATAGTCCAAAGGATCCTGCAGTGAACGATAGAACTTCTGCGAAAGAATAGGCTGCAACGTCTCGTTGATAAGCGTGGACTTGCCACTGCCGGAAACACCGGTAACGCAAATCAGCTTGCCCAGCGGGAACTCTACATCCACATTCTTCAGATTATTACCCTTGGCGCCACGCAGCCACAGACTGTGTCCATTGCCCTCGCGACGCTTGGCAGGCACCTCAATGGCACGCTCACCATTCAAGTATTGGGAAGTCAGCGTATGCGTCCGTAGCATTTCACGGGGAGTACCGGCAAAGACAACATCCCCTCCCAGCCTACCGGCTTTCGGCCCCATATCAATGACATAATCGGCGGCGAGCATCATATCCTTGTCATGCTCCACCACAATGACGGAGTTGCCAATGTCACGCAGTTCCTTCAAAGAGTGTATCAAGCGCTGGTTGTCGCGTTGGTGCAGGCCGATACTCGGCTCATCCAATATATACAGCACATTCACCAGCTGTGAACCTATCTGCGTAGCCAGGCGGATACGCTGGCTTTCACCACCGGAAAGGCTGACGGAACTACGGTTCAGCGAAAGATAATCCAGACCGACATCGAGCAAAAACTTGAGCCGCGTACGGATTTCCTTCAGGATTTCACCGGCAATCTGCTGCTGCTTGCTGCTGAGATGCGGGTCTACGGCAGATAGCCAGTCATACAGCTCGCTAATGTCCATTGTGGACAGTTCGTAGATGTTCTTGTCGTGGATGCGGAACGAAAGCGCTTCCTTGTTCAGCTTGGCGCCATGGCACTCCGGACAAACGGCAGTCTTGGCAAACTGGTCCGCCCACTTCTGCGCCGTGGCGGAAGCATCCTTCTCTTGCAACATCTGAATGTATTTGATGACACCCTCAAACGTCACGAAGTAGTCGGAAGAGGTGCCTATCAGCGAACTCTTTATCTTGATGCGCTCGTCCGAGCCGTAGAGCACCTCGTCCAGTGCATCCTCCGGCAGCTCCTTCACCGGAGTTTTCAGCGTTGCCTCATACTTCTCCAGCAAGGCGGTAATCTGCCAGAAAATCATGCTGTTCTTGGCTTTCCCCAAGGGTGCGATGGCACCTCCGGCGATGGAGAGCTCACGGTCGGGAATCACCTTGTCGATGTCAATCTGGCTCACCACCCCCAGCCCTTTGCACTTGGGGCATGCGCCCTGCGGGGAGTTGAAGGAGAAGTTGTGCGGTGCCGGTTCCCGATAGGACAAGCCCGTCACGGGACACATCAGCCGCTTGCTGTAATGGCGCACGCTGTCGGTCTGCGCATCAAGTATCATCAGCAGCCCGTCGCCCTGGCGCATGGCGGTGGCTACGCTGTTCTTCAGGCGCGTGTCGTCCTTATCTGCCACCACAAGCTTGTCTATCACTACCTCCACATCGTGGTTTTTGTAGCGGTCCAGCTTCATACCGGGCAGGGCTTCGCGCACCTCGCCGTCCACACGCACGTAGAGGTAGCCCTTCTTGCGCACCTGCTCGAAAAGCTCCTTGTAGTGTCCCTTACGCCCCCGCACCAGCGGGGCAAGGATGTAGATGCGCTTTCCTTTATAGTCTTTCAGGATGAGGTCCAGTATCTGCTCTTCGGTGTACTTCACCATCTTCTCGCCCGAGAGGTAGGAGTAGGCGTCGCCGGCGCGGGCATAGAGCAGACGCAGGTAATCGTACACCTCGGTGGTAGTGCCCACGGTGGAGCGCGGATTCTTGTTGGTGGTTTTCTGCTCGATGGAGATAACCGGGCTCAGTCCCGTTATCTTGTCCACATCCGGACGCTCCAGGTTTCCCAGGAAGTTACGGGCGTATGCCGAAAAAGTCTCGATATAGCGGCGCTGCCCTTCGGCAAAGATAGTATCGAATGCCAGCGAGGACTTGCCGCTTCCGCTCAGTCCGGTAATCACCGTAAGGCTGTTACGGGGAATCTCGGCATCGATATTCTTAAGGTTGTGCACGCGCGCACCATATACATTGATATATTCTGTTTCTTCTTGCATGTTAATTTATCCTATCGTTTTAACTGCAAAAATAACTGTTTCCCCCCGAATATCAGCCGAAAAGCGCTATTTTTCAGTTTTGAAATGCACAATATTATTTCTTAACGCAATCCTTTGGCAGAAATGCCACAATATTCGTACCTTTGCAGCTACTTTGGGAAATTGTAAACATAAACCAACGATTACTGAATGAAAACGATTAACCGCATTATCTGCTCCCTGCTGCTTGCCGGCGCATGCACGCTGGGTGCAGTGGCACAAGAGAACCAATCTTATTTCCTGCATACCATCGAAAAAGGACAAAGTCTCTACTCCATCGCCAGCATGTACGGCGTCAGCCAGGCAGACATCATCAAACTGAATCCCGGCAGTGACGAGAGAATATTCATCGGACGCACGCTGCGTATCCCCCGCAGTGCCGCCAACGCACAAAAAGAAACATACCACACCATCGCATCCGGCGAGACCCTCTACCGGCTGACCGTGAAATACAACGTATCTGCCAAAGCCATCTGTGACGCCAACCCTGGACTGAGCGCCGAGAATTTCCGTATCGGACAAGTCATCCTCATTCCCTCTACAGCCGAAGCCGAGACCACTGCCCCAGCTGAGACCCAAAGCAACACTGTGGTTGCCAACAACAATATTCCCGGCCCCGTAGAGTCACGATGCCGTGACATGCACAAGGTGAAACGGAAAGAAACCGTATTCAGCATCAGCCGTGAATACGGCATCAGCGAAGCCGAACTGATAGCCGCCAACCCGGAATTGAAAGGTGAAAACAAAATAAAGAAGGGAACCTTCCTCTGCATTCCCTATCCCAAGGCGCAAGCGGAGCAAAGCGCGCAGCCGCAGGCAATGCCTACCGACAGCGAGCTATTCCGTGAAAACAAGAAAGAGACAGAGCGCTTCAGCACCATCAAGGCTGCCGTCATCCTCCCCTTCCTGAACGGGGTATCGAAGAGCGAGTCTTCCCGTATGGTGGAATACTACGAAGGCCTGCTGATGGCCGTAGACAGCCTGAAACGTACCGGCACTTCCATTGACTTGTACACTTACAATTCGGGTCCCGAAAGTGCCTCGCTGAACTCCATCCTGGGTAAAAGCGAGATGAAGGACATGGACATCATCTTCGGGCCTCTGTACCAACAGCACATCAAGCCGCTGGCCGAGTTTGCCAAGAAACAAGACACGCGCCTGGTGATACCATTCACATCGAAAGACAACACGGTATTCCAGAATCCGGCGGTCTATCAGATAAATACCCCCCAATCCTATCTGTACTCCGAGGTGTACGACCACTTTGTGCGCCAGTTCCCCAACGCCAACGTCATCTTCATTGAAGCCAGCCAAGGCGCCAAGGACAAGGCAGAATTCATCAAGGGACTGAAAGACGAACTGCGCAACCGTTCCATCCCGATGAAGAGCCTGAAAGAGGATGTCACTGTAGAATCCCTGAAAACAGTATTACGCACGGACCGTGAGAATATCTTCATCCCCACATCCGGCAGCAACCTGACATTGATTAAGATACTTCCCCAACTGACGCTGTTGGTACGCGAGCAACCCGAAAGCCGTGTCCATCTGTTCGGCTATCCGGAGTGGCAGACCTACACCAAAGACCACCTGGAAGCCTTCTTCGAACTGGACACCTATTTCTATTCCTCTTTCTATACCAACAACCTGCTTCCTGCCGCCATCAACTTCACCAAGAGCTACCGCAGATGGTATGGCAAGGAGATGGACGAACGCTATCCCAAATTCGGCATGTTGGGCTTCGATACCGGTTATTTCTTCCTGAAAGGACTTGCGCGCTATGGCTCTTCCTTCGAGAAGAACATGCAGGGGCTGGACCTGGTGCCCATCCAGACCGGCTTCAAGTTCCAACGGGTAAACAACTGGGGGGGCTTCATCAACAAGAAAGTGTTTTTTGTGCACTTCACCAAGAATTTTGAGCTGGTGAAGCTGGACTTTGATTAATGATTAGGGATTAATGATTAATCATCTGATAATCCACTATATAACTATTAACTCGTAGCTTGTAGCTTGTAACTTATAACTTATAGCATGAACCTGAGAACAATCATCATATTCGCCCTGCTGATGTGTGCATGTATATTGCCCCTGCATGCGCAGGTGGGCGAGCAACGCCACAACTTCGCTGTGGGCGTCAATGGAGGCATCAATCTGAATAGCGTAAGCTTCTCTCCCTCTATCAAGCAGAAGAATCTGATGGGCATCAACGGTGGTGTGACAGCCCGATATATCTCCGAGAAATATTTCAGCATGATTTGCGGTGCACAAATCGAGCTGAACTTCTCGCAGCACGGTTGGGACGAGTACTATGAGGACTATCCCACACTGAGCTACACACGCACCATGAACTATGTGGAAATACCCTTCCTGGCACATCTGGCCTTCGGCAAGGACCGCGGTCTGCAATTCTTCATCCATGCCGGTCCGCAGATAGGCTTCCTGCTTGGCGACAGCGAAAAGATAGACGGCGACTGGGACGGCACTGTAGCAGACTCCTACACCAACATCACCGTGGAACAGCACGGCAAAGCCATAAACAACAAATTCGACTACGGCATTGCAGGTGGAGCAGGCATAGAACTACGCACCAAGGCAGGCAATTTCATTGTAGAAGGAAGATACTACTATGCTTTGTCCGATTTCTATGGCAGCACCAAGAAGGACTTTTTCTCGCGCTCCGCACACGGAGTCATTACGGCCAAGGTAACTTATCTCTTTGACTTGAAGAAGTAATGCTTGTAGGGAAACACCCGTTTCACTCGTAGGAACGACTATCTCCTCTAATGGGAACAGTATAATGGGAACGGCTGAACCCCAAGCAGAAACGATAAAAAAGGCAGACCACGTATCCCGAATGAAATACGTGGTCTGCCTTTTGTTATTATCAAGTAGATAAACCTTCTTATCTTCTTAAACGGTCTGCAGCCTTCACCATCACCTCATCTTTGTAGATGGCACGGAAGGCCAGATAGTTGAGGATGATGGCTACCACCGGAAGGCAAAGCGCCCATCCAAGCTGGAAAGCCGTGGCATCCAAATCGCCCTTCAAAATAAACATAAATACGCAGAAGGCTATGTAGTAACCTATCAGCAGGATGCTGCTGAAAATCGTCATGCGTATTTGTAACATACGGTTACGGAAAAGGAATATCGTACAGAAGGCAACCAGTGCACTGAGCAGCAATATTCCGAACAAGCCCCAAGTAGACTGAAATCCTCCGTCGGCCAAAGCCACTCCCAGAGGCTTGAAAACATGCGCCGTCACTCCGTCCGCTCCGATGAACTGTCCTACGGGCATGCAGATGGCCACAACCAGCAGGACGGTTACCAACAACAAATAAACAGATTGAATACGCTGTATCATTACTGCAATTTTTCTTTTTCCTTAGCCGGATTGCGATAATAAATCTTACCTTCCACATACTCTTGTGTTGCAATCAATGTCGGCTTCGGCAGTTTTTCGTAATAGCGGGAAATCTCAATCTGTTCCCGGTTTTCGAACACTTCTTCCAGATTGTCATTGTAAGAGGCAAACTCAGCAAGCTTTTTGGAAAGGTCGTTTTTGATTTCCACACTAATCTGGTTGGCACGTTTTCCGATAATCGCTACGCTTTCGTATACATTACCGGTATCCTCACACAACTCCATCATATCACGGGTCACCGTAGTAGTAGGAGCATTTGTCTTTCTGTAATCCATAAATTTATCTATAGTATTAATTACAAATTATTAATTACTAATTACTCTTGTTCTTCGCCTCCCTCGCCCAGCATTTTCTGTGACTCCTTGAAGATTCGGTCGGCTTCCTTCGTATACTTGCTTTCAGGGAATTCGTTTTTAAAGGCATAACATTCATCCACCGCTTCACGGTAACGTTCGGCTCTTCTATCTTCCACACTATACACAGCCAACTCATACTTGGCACGCAAGATAAGAATGGATAAATCTTCACGTAGGTTGGTATAGGGATAATCCTTCAAAGCATTCTGCGCAGTGATAACGCAAGCCTGATAGTTGTTGCCCAGATAATTACCCATATTATAATAAAGTTTTGCAGACAGATACTCCTTCATCACCAGCTTGTCCTGCAAGGCAAATATCATGTTCTGCGCTTCTTCTTTCTTGGAGCTTTGCGGGAAGTATTCCATAAACATCTGCAACTGCTGGATGGCGCTATACGTACCGGATTGGTCCAAACGCGGCTCCGGAGTATCCAAATATAGAGCTTTACCGGCATGGAAACGTGCCAGTTCAGTGAATGTGCCGCGGGGATAAACGTTGTAGTATTGAATGAAAGTCTGCGCAGCAGTCTGATAATCCTTTTGGTTATAGTAACTCATGCCCAGCATATAGAGGGATTCCTCCGCCTTATCAGTACCTTTGAGAATGGCAATCAATTCATTGAGCAAAGTGGCAGCACGGTTGTACTGGCCTTTTGCGAAGTAATTTTTTGCCGCTTCGTACTTGTATTCGTAATCTGTGCTTTTCAGCAATTTGTTGTATTCTCCACACGAGGAGAGCAGCAATGCTGCAAGCAGAGTTATTAGGATGTTCTTCTTCATTACTTTTGTTCAAATAATGCGCAAAGATAGAGGTTCGCATCGAATAAAGCAACGATACGAGCCTTAATTTTTCAAAAACCAGACGAACGGGCAGGAATTAGGGATGAATGGTGAAGGATTAGGGATTAGTGACTGTGCTATCAACTGCATAGCCCTCATCCCTAATCCTTCCTCCCTAATCCTTCGTTTTCACAGTTTATAGAGTTCGCTTGCCGCCAGCAAATCGACCTTTTTTTCTGTCAATACACGGATACAGTTATCCATGTCGTTGGGACGGATGATGACATTGGCCGTTTCACCATTGGCAAAGGAATACATGTACTCGATGAACACGCCTTCATCGGAGAGGAAACGGAGCACTTTCGCCAATGAGCCGGGAATATTGGGACAACTGATGCCTACTACATCCGTTACGTTCACTGCGAAGTGATTATCTTTCAAAGCCTTATATGCTTTATCCGGTTCGGAAACAATGCCACGAAGGATACCGAAATCGGCATTCTCTGCAATACATAGAGCAGAAAGGTTGACACCTTCTTTTGCAAGAACTTCAGTCACCTCTGTGAGGCGACCGGACTTGTTCTCCAGAAAAATGGAAAGTTGTTTTGCTACCATAGGTTTATTTACTATTTGACGATTTACGATTTACCATGTACAATTTGGCGATTTACAATTTGCGGTTGTCGATGACGCGCTTGGCTTTGCCTACGCTGCGCTCAATACTGCGTGGTTCTACCAAACGGACATCTACTCCGAGACCGAGTACGCTCTGCAGGCGGGCCACAAGCTTCTTCTTCAGAGCCAGCATCTTGTTGATTTCGTCGGAATAGTATTCGGGACGAACTTCAACCTGCAACTCCATGGTATCGGTATTGTTCTTGCGGTCTACCAGCAAGAGGTAGTGAGGCTCGAACTCCGGCATTTCGAGGATAACGGACTCTATCTGCGTGGGGAACACGTTGACACCACGGATAATCAGCATGTCATCACTACGTCCCAAGATGCGGTCCATACGAACCAGTGTACGTCCGCAGGAGCACTTATCGTAGTGCAGGGCGGTGAGGTCCTTGGTACGGTAGCGCAACAGCGGCATCCCCTCTTTGGTAAGGTGAGTGAACACCAATTCGCCGGTTTCTCCAGGGGCAACCGGTTCGAGGGTCTTCGGGTCTACAATCTCGGGGAAGTAATGGTCTTCATTGAGGTGGGTACCGTGCTGGCACTCGCATTCGTAACCTACACCGGGGCCGGCAATCTCACTAAGCCCATAAATATCAAATGCCTTGATACCCAGCTTGGTTTCAATATCCCGACGCATACTTTCGGTCCACGGCTCGGCGCCGAAGGCTCCCACTTTCAACTTAAACTCTTCACGGGGAAGACCGGAGTCTTTGATGGCATCTGCCAGATAGAGGGCGTATGAGGGCGTGCAGCAAAGTACGGTAGAACCGAAATCATGCATCAGTGTAATCTGCTTCTCCGTATTGCCGCTGGACATCGGGATGACGGAAGCGCCGATATTCTCGGCACCGGCATGCGCACCCAGTCCACCGGTAAAAAGTCCGTAACCGTAGGACACCTGGAAAATATCCGAGCTACCGGCACCATAGGCGGTAAAGGCCCGTGAAAGGCATTCGGACCATGCTGAAAGGTCTTTTCGGGTATAGCCTACCACAGTAGGTTTTCCGGTTGTGCCGGAAGAGGCATGAATACGCACAATCTGGCTCATAGGTACGGCACAGAGGCCGAAGGGATAATTGTCCCGCAAGTCGTACTTGGTAGTAAAAGGCAGTTTTACAATATCATCTATACTGTTTATGTCATCGGGAGTAACTCCCAGTTCCTGCATTTTCTTACGATAAAAAGGAGTGTCATGATACACACGCTCCACAGTCTTTTTGAGACGAATGCTCTGGATTTTACGAAGGCTTTCGCGATCCATGCATTCGATGCTTTCATTCCAAATCATGTTCTTCGTTGTATTACAATTATTAATGGTTGTTATCAATATAGCTGCAAAGTAAACAAAAAAATTTTGTTTATCTCAAAGATTTTACCGAATATTGCCGCTTCTAAGAAGAGAAAATGAACAAATTCGAACTGACATCCGCCTACCAACCTACCGGTGACCAGCCGGAAGCCATCGCACAGCTGACCGAGGGCGTGCATGAGGGACTTCCTGCACAAACATTACTCGGTGTCACCGGGTCCGGAAAGACATTCACCATAGCCAACGTCATTGCCAACATCAACAAGCCAACGCTGATATTGAGCCACAACAAGACGCTGGCTGCCCAGTTGTACAGCGAGTTCAAGGGATTCTTCCCGAACAATGCCGTAGAATACTATGTGTCCTACTACGACTACTATCAGCCCGAAGCCTACCTGCCATCATCGGACACCTATATAGAAAAAGACCTCGCCATCAACGACGAGATAGACAAGTTGCGCCTTGCCGCCACCTCCGCCCTGCTTTCGGGCAGGAAAGATGTAGTGGTGGTATCCTCCGTTTCGTGCATATACGGCATGGGGAATCCGGCAGACTTCTACAACAACGTCATCGAAGTACAGCAAGGCAAGAATTTCAGTCGCAATGTCTTCCTGCGACGCTTGGTGGACAGTCTTTATGTACGCAACGACATTGACCTGAACCGCGGCAATTTCCGCGTGAAAGGCGATACGGTGGACATTTATCTGGCTTACGCCGACAACTTGCTGCGCGTCACCTTTTGGGGAGACGAGGTAGACAGTATTGAGGAAGTGGACCCTATGAGCGGCGTTACCGTCGCCAAGTTCGATGCCTACAAGATTTATCCCGCCAACCTCTTCATGACCACCAAGGAAGCCACGTTGCGTGCCATACACGAAATAGAGGATGACCTTCACAAGCAGGTGCAATGGTTTGAAAACGAAGGCCGCCCATTCGAGGCCAAACGCTTGCAGGAACGGGTGACCTATGATATGGAAATGATACGCGAATTGGGACATTGCTCCGGCATTGAGAATTATTCGCGCTACTTTGACGGGCGTGCTGCCGGTACCCGCCCCTACTGCCTGCTGGACTTCTTTCCCGAAGATTTCCTGATAGTCATTGACGAAAGCCACGTCAGCGTCCCGCAGATACGTGCCATGTACGGAGGTGACCGCGCCCGCAAGATAAACCTGGTGGAGTACGGATTCCGGCTGCCGGCAGCCATGGACAACCGCCCGCTGAAATTCGATGAATTCGAAGAGATGGCCAAACAAGTGATTTACGTCAGCGCCACACCGGCAGATTACGAACTGATGAAATCCGAAGGCATCGTAGTAGAGCAGGTCATCCGTCCGACCGGGCTCTTGGACCCTATCATCCAGGTACGTCCTAGCCACAACCAGATAGACGACCTGATGGAAGAGATACAGCTGCGCATCGAGAAGAACGAGCGTACCCTCGTCACCACCCTCACCAAACGAATGGCTGAAGAACTGACGGAATATCTGCTGAACAACAACGTGAAGTGTAATTATATCCACAGCGACGTAGACACTTTGGAACGTGTGAAGATTATGGGTGACTTGCGCGAGGGCGTTTACGATGTACTTGTCGGTGTCAACCTGCTGCGTGAAGGACTCGACCTGCCTGAAGTCTCTCTCGTTGCCATTCTCGATGCAGACAAGGAAGGTTTCCTTCGTTCCCACCGCTCACTGACACAGACAGCCGGACGTGCCGCCCGTAACGTGAACGGCATGGTCATCATGTATGCCGACAAAATAACGGACAGCATGCAACTGACCATCGACGAGACCAACCGCCGTCGCGAGAAGCAGTTGAAGTACAACGAAGAGCACGGCATCACGCCACAGCAAATCAAGAAAGCGAAGAACCTCAATGTGTTTGCCACCAACGAGGCTTCCGGCGAAGCCGTCCTCAGCAGCGAGAAGTTCACTTCCAGCACTCCCCGCCCCTATGTGGAACAAGAAAGTACATCTACGATGGCTGCCGACCCTATAGTACAGTACATGAGCCGCAAGCAACTGGAAAAGAGTATCGAACGTACCAAGAAGCTTATGCAGGAGGCTGCCAAGAAACTCGATTTTATCGAAGCCGCACAGTATCGGGACGAGGTGCTGAAGATGGAGGAATTGCTGAAAGAAAAAGACGAGTAAGGGATTTCACCTCTTTTTCTCAAACTATACTCCCCTCCTTTTGTTATTCTATGAAACAGAGTATTAATTCATAAAGACAAAAGCGAGATGAATAAACCAATAAAGACAATAGCTGTTGCACTGGCTGCCATAGCCTCCATGAGTGTGCAACAAACAGAAGCGTGTACCCGAGCCACCTACATCGGTCCTGACAATACAGTCATTACAGGACGTACGATGGACTGGAAAGAAGACCTTATGAGTAACATCTATGTATTCCCACGAGGCATGCAAAGGGCAGGCTACAACAAAGGGAATGCAGTGAACTGGACTTCCAAGTACGGTAGCGTCATTGCCGCCGGTTATGACATAGGTACCTGCGACGGTATGAACGAGAAAGGTCTGGTTGCCAGCCTGCTCTTCCTTCCGGAGTCCGTTTACCACCGCCCGGGAGACAACCGCCCGATTATGGGCATCAGTATCTGGACGCAATACGTACTCGACAATTTTGCAACCGTACGCGAAGCTGTGGATGAACTGAAAAAAGAATCCTTCCGCATTGATGCACCAGACCTGCCCAACGGAGCCGCTTCCACCCTGCATCTGGCCATCACAGATGAAACCGGAAACACGGCTGTCCTGGAATACATAGACGGAAACCTTGAGATACATGAAGGTAAGCAGTATCAAGTAATGACCAACTCTCCCAAATATGAACTCCAGCTGGCTATCAACGACTATTGGAAAGAGGTAGGCGGACTGAATATGTTACCGGGAACCAACCGCTCCAGTGACCGCTTTGTACGCGCATCGTTCTACATCAATGCCATTCCGCAAACAGCGGATGCAAAGATTGCCGTACCCAGTGTATTGAGCGTAATGCGCAATGTTTCTGTACCGTTCGGTATCACCACACCGGACAAGCCCCATATCTCCTCCACCCGTTGGCGTTCTGTATCCGACCAGAAGAACAAAGTATATTATTTTGAGTCCACACTGACCCCTAACTTATTCTGGCTCGACTTGAAGAAAATCGATTTTAGCCCGAATGCAGGAATCAAGAAACTCTCACTGACAAACGGAGAAATATATGCCGGAGATGCCATAAAGGATTTGAAAGACAGCAAAGGATTTGTATTTCTTTTCCAGACACCGGTAATGTAGCACAGCCTCTACACATAGCCCCTCAATAATGGATGCTTCCCGCTTCTTTCTATAAGAGAAAGCAGGGAAGCATTTATTTTTCTCATTATTTTTGTGTACGTTTGCAGATACATACTCAATGCAGCAATTTACATGGAATTATTAGTATACAAAGCCTCTGCCGGCTCAGGCAAGACCTTTACGCTGGCTGTGGAATACATCAAGCATTTGATAATCAATCCACGCGCCTACCGGCAGATACTTGCCGTAACCTTCACCAACAAGGCTACGGCAGAGATGAAGGAGCGCATACTGACACAGCTTTACGGTATCTGGAAGGGAGCACCTTCTTCCGAAGCATACTTGGAGAGAATTAAAAATTATAAATTAAAAATTAAAGAAGAAGGCGGGGACAGATTGACGGACGGGGAGATTCGTCAACGGGCCGGCATGGCACTGCAATACATGCTGCATGACTACAGCCGTTTCCGCGTGGAAACCATCGACTCCTTTTTTCAATCTGTGATGCGCAACCTTGCCCGCGAACTGGAACTGAGTCCTAACCTGAACATAGAGCTGAACAACAGTGAAGTGCTGAGTGATGCCGTAGACAGCCTCATCGAGAAGCTTACCCCCACTTCTCCCGTGCTGGCATGGCTCCTGGACTACATCGACGAGCGCATCCGCGACGACAAACGCTGGAACGTATCGAATGAGGTGAAAAGTTTCGGACGAAACATCTTCGATGAAAGCTACATAGAACGCGGCGAAAAACTACGGCAATGCCTTCGTACTCCGAACACGTTGAAACTCTACCGGGATGTGCTGCGCGATATGGAAACCGAGGCTCTGGAACAGATGAAAAGTTTCTACGACCAGTTTGAAGGCGAACTGGAAGGGCATGCCCTCACTCCCGAAGACTTGAAAGGAGGTGCCCGAGGCATCGGCAGTTACTTCCGCAAACTGCGCGACGGCAGACTGTCTGACAAAGATGTGCTGAACGCCACCCTGCAAAACAGCCTGGCAGATGCAAAAAACTGGGCAACGAAAACATCCTCACGAAAGGACGACATCATCTGTCTGGCAAAAACCAGCCTGATACCTCTACTGCAGGAAGCCGAAAGAATGCGTCCGCAACGCAACCGCACCCTGAACAGTTGCCGTCTCTCGCTCCAGCATCTCAACAAACTACAACTCCTCAACCATATTGACGAAGAGGTACGTACACTGAACCGAGAACATAACCGCTTTCTACTTTCGGACACCAACGCCCTGCTGCACAAATTGGTGCGCGAGGGTGACTCTTCGTTCGTCTTCGAGAAAATCGGCGCCAACATACGCAACGTCATGATTGACGAATTCCAGGACACCAGCCGCATGCAATGGGACAACTTCCGTCTGCTGTTGCTCGAAGGACTTTCGCAAGGAGCCGACAGTCTGATTGTGGGAGATGTGAAGCAGTCCATCTACCGCTGGCGGAACGGGGACTGGGGAATACTGAACAGCTTGGGGAATAAAGAATTAAACTTAAACTCCTTCCCCGTCCGTGTGGAAACCCTAAAAACAAACCGGCGTAGCGAAACCAACATTATCCGTTTCAACAACCAGGTATTTACCGCTGCCATAGACTACCTCAATGCATTACACCTGAACGAACTGAAAGAGGATTGCCTACCCCTGAAACGCGCTTATGCCGACGTAGTGCAGGAATCGCCCAAGAGCACGGAGTACGGCTACGTAAAAGCCACCTTCCTGGAACCGGACGATGAACACAACTATACAGAGCAGACCCTTCTCGCTTTAGGAGAAGAGGTGCAACGGCTGCTGGAAGAGGGCGTAACACTGAATGATATCACCATCCTTGTCCGCAAGAACAAGAATATCCCGCCGATAGCCGACTATTTTGACAAAGAACTGCATCTTTCTGTCGTGTCCGACGAAGCTTTCCGTCTGGATGCCTCTCTTGCCATCTGCATGCTGATGGATGCCCTGCGCTGCCTATCGAATCCGGAGAACAAGATTGCGGAGGCTGCGCTGATGGAGAATTACAAATTACAAATGACAAATGACGAGCAGTCGGGATTCATCATAGCCACTCCCCTGCCCGAAACCTTTACCTCCCGACGGGAAACGCTGCGCTTGATGCCTTTGTATGAGTTACTGGAAGAACTGTTCAGCATCTTCGGCATGAGCCGCATTGAAAAGCAGGATGCCTACCTCTTCTCCTTCTTCGATGCTGTGACTGAGTATCTGCAAAGCAATTCTTCCGAACTGGCCAGCTTCATCCGCTACTGGGACGAAACCCTTTGCAGCAAAACCATCCCCAGCGGTGAGATGGACGGCATACGCATCCTCTCCATCCACAAGTCCAAAGGACTGGAATTCCATACCGTACTGATTCCCTTCTGCGACTGGAAGCTGGAGAACGAAACCAACAACCAGCTGGTGTGGTGCGCCCCACCGGAAGAGCCTTATAATGCCATCAGCTTAGTACCGGTGAACTATTCCACCACCATGGCGGAATCCATATATCGGCAGGACTATCTGCACGAACGTCTTCAGCTGTGGGTAGACAATCTGAATCTGCTGTACGTGGCCTTTACCCGTGCCGGCAAGAACCTCATCCTCTGGAGCCGGAAGGAACAGAAGGGAACCATATCCGAACTCCTTGCCAACACCCTGCCCCACATAGCCAAAGACGGAGCAGGCAGTTGGGACGAAGAGGCTTCCATATATGAGAACGGCAAGATTTGCCCTTCCCCCGTCCCCGTCTCACAGCATGACGCAGACAACCCTGCTAACGACGAAGCTAAACCTCTATACTACGAACAGAAACCTCTATACTGCGAACGTAAACCTGAGGTTTACGAACAGCAACCAGTCAACAGACTTTCGCAAAAGCCGGTCAAACTGCCCGTCCACATGGAGAGCATGCTCCACGACATCGAGTTCCGGCAATCCAACCGTTCGGCAGACTTCATAGCAGGAGTGGACGAAGCAGAGTCCAGCCAGCGCTTCATCAACCGGGGACGTTTGCTGCATACCCTATTCTCTGCCATCGAAACGGAAAAAGACATTGACAATGCCATCAGCCAGCTCGTCTTTGAAGGTGTGATTGGACGGAGTGAGACGGAAGAAGAAATACGCAATCTCACCCAACGCGCTTTCTCCCTGCCTCAAGTCAAGGACTGGTATTCAGGAACGTGGCAGCTATTCAATGAATGCGACATCATCTGGCAGGAAAACGGTGAACTGCGGACACGCCGCCCGGACCGCGTGATGATGCGTGGCGAAGAAATCGTAGTGGTGGACTTCAAGTTCGGAAAGCCAAACAAGAAGTACAACAAGCAGGTGCAGGGATACATGCAACTGCTGGTCCGCATGGGGTATGTCGCAGAAAATATACGGGGTTACTTGTGGTATGTAGAGGAGAACAACATAGAACCGGTATAACTCACTCCCCATCCACTATTAATTATCAATTATCAACTAAATCATGGAAACATTCCTCCAACTGGTCGCCCGCGACCTTTACGCCAAAATAGGAAACGACCTCTCGCGCACCGCCATCGTTTTCCCCAACAAACGTGCCAGTCTGTTCTTCAACGAATATCTGGCAACTGAAACGGACCGCCCTTTGTGGTCGCCTGCCTACGTCAGCATCAGCGAACTGTTCCGGCAACTCTCTCCATTGAAGTCCGGCGACCCTATCCGCCTGGTATGCGAACTGTATAAGGTGTTCCGCGAAGAGACCCGCAGCGAAGAAACTCTGGATGACTTCTACTTCTGGGGAGAACTGCTCATCAGCGATTTCGATGACGTAGACAAAAACCTTGTAGATGCCGACAAACTCTTCAGCAACCTGCAAGAACTGAAGAACATTATGGACGATTACGACTTCCTCGACCAAGAACAAGAAGAAGCCATCCGCCAGTTCTTCCAGAACTTTTCCATAGAAAAGCGCACGGAGCTGAAAGCCAAATTCATCTCCCTCTGGGATAAACTGGGCGACATCTACCGCCACTACCGCCGCAATCTTACAGAACTGGGCATCGCCTACGAAGGCATGATGTACCGCAATGTCATGGAGCAACTCGACACCGACCGACTGCGCTACGACCGCTATGTATTTGTCGGCTTCAACGTGCTGAATAGAGTAGAAACCCGTTTCTTCCAGCTCTTGCAGGATGCCGGGAAAGCAATGTTCTATTGGGATTACGACGTGTTCTACACCCGTCTTCCCCTTGAGCAAAAGCCGCCCTATACCCACGAAGCAGGCGAATTCATCCTCCGCAACCTAAAGCTGTTTCCCAACCAACTGCCCGAAACTTCTTTTGATGTACTGCGGAAACCCAAGAACGTACGCTTTATCTCCGCTTCTACCGAAAATGCACAAGCCCGCTACTTGCCGCAATGGATTAGGGGGAATGAAGAATTAAGAACCCCTTCTTCATTCAAAGACACTGCCGTTGTCCTTTGCAACGAATCCCTACTGCTTCCCGTCCTCCACTCCATTCCGGCAGAGGTAAAGAACGTCAACATCACAATGGGATTTCCCCTTGCCCAAACTCCGGTGTACAGTTTTATCAACGCCCTTGTAGAGCTACAGACTACCGGCTACCATGCAGGTACCGGACGATACATCTACGAAACCGTAATCACGCTGCTGAAACACCCTTACACCCGGCAACTTTCCCCCAATGCCGAAACACTGGAAAAACAGCTTACCCGGGACAACCGCTTCTATCCCCTTCCCTCGGAGCTGAAGCAGGACGCATTCCTTGAACAAGTCTTTACACCACAGAACGGCATCGCCGCCCTATGCAGCTACCTCACCGAACTGCTTCGCGAAGTGGCCGTCCTCTACCGCCAGGAAAAAGACGTGGAAGACATCTTCAACCAGCTATACCGCGAGTCTCTGTTCAAAAGCTACACCCTCGTCAACCGCCTGCTCAGCCTGATAGAGACCGGCGAATTGAGTGGTGTGCGCACAGACACGCTGAAGCGACTGCTGAACCGCTTGCTTACCTCTGCCAACATTCCCTTCCACGGAGAACCCGCCATCGGCATGCAAGTAATGGGGGTGCTGGAAACGCGTAACCTCGATTTCCGCAACCTCATCATGCTCTCCCTCAACGAAGGGCAATTGCCCAAAGCCGGAGGCGACTCCTCCTTCATTCCCTACAACCTGAGGAAGGCCTTCGGCATGACCACCATAGAACACAAGAATGCCGTCTATGCCTACTACTTCTACCGCCTCATCCAACGGGCAGAAAACGTCACCTTATTATATAACATCTCTTCGGACGGACTGAACCGCGGGGAGATGTCCCGCTTCATGCTGCAATTCCTGGTAGAGTCGCCGCACAACATCTCCCTTGAGTACCTTGAAGCCGGACAATCTCCACAACAAGCCCTGGAAATTGAGATTCACAAGACACCGGAGATGTTGCAACAGATGTTCGACGCCTACGACATCCACCGACGTCCCAAAGCGTTCTTCTCCCCCTCCGCCCTCAATGCCTATCTGGACTGCCGGCTGAAATTCTACTACCGATACGTAGCCGGCCTGAAGGCTCTCGATGAAGTAAGCGCCGAAATAGACTCCGCCCTCTTCGGCACCATCTTCCACCGTTCTGCCGAACTGGTGTACAACGAACTGACAACCAACGGACGGGAAATACGTAAAGAAGACCTGGAACAGTTACTGAAAGACGATGTCCGCCTGCAAGCCTATGTGGACAATGCTTTTAAAGAAAAGTTCTTCCATGTGCCCCTTACGGAGCAACCGGAATATAACGGTACGCAGCTTATCCATTCCAAAGTCATTGCCTCTTACCTGCGCCAGCTTCTGCGCAATGACCTGCAATATGCCCCGTTCCGTATGGAGGGTATGGAACAGGACGTCAGAGAAATGATGGAAATAGATACTCCGCAAGGAAAGCTTGCCTTACAGATAGGCGGTACCATCGACCGCCTGGACAGCAAAGGAGACACGCTACGTATCGTGGACTACAAGACAGGCGGTACTCCCAAGACTCCTGAAAATATAGAACAACTGTTTACTCCCGCCGACAACCGTCCCAACTATATTTTCCAGACGTTTCTGTACGCCGCCATCCTCTGCCGCAAGCAATCGCTGAAGGTAGCCCCTTCCCTACTTTACATCCACCGGGCAGCTTCCGAAAGCTACTCCCCGGTCATCGAAATGGGAGCGCCGCGACAACCCAAGGTACCGGTCAACAACTTCGCTTTCTTCGAAGACGAGTTTCGCGAACGGCTGCACGGACTCCTGCAGGAGATATTCAGCCAAGAAGAAACATTCAGCCAAACAGAGGATACCCGGAAATGTGAATATTGCGATTTCCGCAGTCTGTGTAAGAGATAAAAAAACAGACCATCCGTTCATAAGAAACAGATGGTCTGCACGACCGTAACAGACGGTCTATTTGAGTCTGACGGATGGTCTGTTTTACTTCAACGGACCATCCGTTCTATTTTCTTCGTTATCACTTCTTCACCGGAATAGAGAAGCTGAATATGGAGCCTTCGCCTTCCTTGGAAGTAAACCACAGTTTACCGCCATTCTTCACGACAAAATCCTTGCATAGCAACAAGCCCAGTCCCGAGCCTTCTTCGTTGTTCGTGCCGAACGTGCTGAAATGCGTATCAGTATGCAACAACTTCTTCTGCCCCTCCTCGCTGATGCCACAGCCATAATCCTGGACGCTGACAACTGCCATACCATCTACTTCCTCCATCTTCACCAGTACCTCTGAGTTCTCCTTACTGAACTTAATGGCATTACTCAACAAGTTACGGACCACTGTCTTCAGCATGTCAATATCAGCGTTGACCATCATTTTTTCCGGTTTCATCTCGCGGATTTTTATCTTCTTCAGGCTTGCCACCATACTGAAAATCTCAATGACACCGTCTGTCACTTCGACGAGGTCCACATCCTGATAAACCACGTTCAACTTACCGATTTGACTCTTTGTCCATTTCAGCAGGTTATCCAGCAACGAGAACACATCCTCTGTTGTCTGATTGGCCATCGTCAGAAGCTCGTACATTTCGATACCTATTTTCTCAGCCGGTAAGTTCAGTATCAGCATGTTCAGCACCATCTTTATGGAACCCATAGGAGAGCGCAGGTCATGGGCAATCACCGAATAAAGCTTGTCACGCCCGGCAATGGTACGTTGCAGTTCTTCCGTTTTACTCAAAATCAGCCGCTTGGCAGCTACCAAAGATATTTGGTGGGTAACCCGGATAATCAGTTCCTCCTTATTGAAAGGCTTGGAGATGAAATCATTCGCTCCTACTTGAAAACCTTTCACAATATCTGCCGTACTATTCAGTGCAGTCAGAAAGATGATCGGAATCTCAGCAGTCTGCGGATTTGACTTTAAATGTTGAGCTACTTCAAAACCACTCATGTCCGGCATCATTACATCAAGCAAAACCAAGTCAGGATTTTCCTTTTCCACCTGCTCCAACGCCTGCCGCCCGTTACTCGCAGTAGCAATTGCGAATTTCTCGTTTGTCAAAAGCACTTTCAACAATAAAACGTTTGACATCACATCGTCAACGATGAGGATCTTGTACTCGGAAGGATTTATTTCCATGTTCATCTTTCTATATTGTTTTTCCCGTTATCAAAATTACTATTTAGTTAGGAACGATATTCCTTAAAATACTCTATTATATACTGTAAACCCTCTTCCAGCTCTATAGTCGGTTCCCAGCCCAACTTTTCCTTTGCCAGAGTGATGTCCGGCTGACGCTGTTTGGGATCATCATGAGGCAGTGGCTTGAAAATCAGTTTCGACTTGGAATTCGTCAGCCTAATGACCTTTTCCGCCAGTTCCAATATGGAGAATTCATTCGGATTTCCCAAGTTTACCGGACCGATAAAATCGTCCTCCGTGTTCATCATCCGCACCATACCTTCTATACAGTCATCTACATATTGGAAACTTCGCGTCTGATTACCCGAACCGTATATTGTAATATCCTGGTTCTGCAATGCTTGAACCACGAAATTGGAAACCACCCGTCCGTCATTCGGCAACATCCGAGGACCGTACGTATTGAATATACGGATAATCTTGATCCGCACTCCATTCTGGCGGTGATAGTCCATAAACAATGTCTCGGCACAACGCTTCCCTTCATCATAACAAGAACGGAGGCCAATTGGATTTACATTTCCCCAATAACTTTCCACTTGGGGATGAATAACGGGGTCACCGTACACTTCGCTGGTAGAAGCCTGCAATATCTTGGCATTCGTCTTTTTGGCCAGTCCCAGCATATTGATGGCGCCCAATACAGAAGTCTTGATGGTTTTAATGGCATCATATTGGTAGTGGATGGGAGAAGCAGGACAAGCCAGATTATAGATTTCGTCCACATCTGCCTCATAAGGGGTTTCCACATCATGCAGTACAAATTCAAAGCGGGGATTGCTCTTCAGATGAGTGATATTTCCTTCCGAACCGGTGAAAAGATTATCCAGACAAATCACCTGATGCCCGTCGTTTATCAATCGGGTACAAAGATGAGAACCTATAAAACCAGCACCGCCACTAACCAAAATTTTCTTCATGTAATGTTTTTTATAGTGCCTTAAAGCACATAGGACCTATTCTGTTTGTTTTGATGCTGACAAATGTAGGCGATTTGACTAAATTATGCAAGTTTGCAACGAAATATTTCACTTGTTAATGAATATAAAGAGGCAGATTAAAAAATCCACCCCTGAAATATTCATTTATTTATCCGCCACATACTCTTCTTTCTTATCCGGAATGCTGAAGTTCTTGTTCGCAAACAAGTCTGCCAGACCCGAAATTTGCTTTAAACGCAACACTTCGTCGCGATCCATTCCGATATTCTTCATTATCCATTCATCAGACATACCGGCTCTGTCCAATTCCGCAACAATATGGCACATCAACTCGATATTATGCGTACCACGGGCACGATTATGACGGATAGTGGACGCCATACGGTTGGAAAGTTCCTTGTCAATCACGACCACGGGAAGCAACCCGTTTTCGCGCTGATAAATTCTTTTGGATGTCTTCAACACCTGATAACGGTGGTAACCGTCCACCAGGATGTAGTTATCCTCTTCCTCATCATAGTAACAGACACAAGGCATGGTGAAACCATCTTCCCAGATGGAAAGCTCCAGAAGCTTCATTTCGGGCGGTGCCACTACATTCGGATTGTAATCGTTTGCTTGTATTTTCTCTATTGGAATTGCCCTTACGTTATATACCGGACTTTTATCTACGCTCATAACATCATATTTTTGAATTGTTCCATTATCTTGTCTCTTTTGTATGCCTCTTCCTTGTTCAAGGCAAAACCCATGTACTTGCAGGCATGGTCATTCTTCAGGATGCATATGCACATCCGCTTATAAGTGGGAATTTCCCGGAATTCCGCGATGTCAATATCATCCAGATAATCCATGCGCACCGGCTTCTTGTTTGTCTTGTAATTCGTGGTATTTATCACTTCAATGGACACTCCTGCATCCCTCAGCTTCTGGATGGTCTCGTCAGCCAGACACCCCCCTTTTGTACGCCAGAATTCAATGCTGACGGTAAGCTTTTTCAAGTAGTTCCTCCGGGTCTCTTCCGGCAAGGTGGAAAGCAGGAACTGCATAAAGCCTTTCCACGTATACCCTTCGGGCAGTCGGACCGTCTGCCACCCCATAGCACGCGTCCCTCCGTAAATACCGGTAAAGTTCACCCCGTTGACCCGCCCTATCATTCTTCCCCAAGTATTCGGGTCGATGACACGATACAGCTTCAGGCTCTCTTGTGCCTCACAAAGAAAAGGGCTTGCCACACGCTGGCGTTCGATATTGACTCCGGCTTTATAATATAGGTCATACAAATGGTTATAGTCAAAGCCGAATTTGCCATTGGCCGTCCAGATATCCGTCGTCTTCCAATCATAAATGGGATAAGCATTGAAAATGTCATTGCCTATCTTCGAGGTCCAGCGGTAATTGTGGTACATCTGATACTTCCGGTTCAGATGGATGCTGCGCCAGCGGTTAAAACTCTCTTGCGTACGGATGCCTATGAGAAAGCAGGCACGCACTCCATCCTTCTTCTCATGCAGCCATTTGGCAAAGTGCATCTGGAACTCATAATCCCACATTTCGGGAGTGTAGAAAGGAAACGTCTCTTTAGTGAGGCAGCCTTTCGGCATCTTCCTTACCCAAATGTCCTCCAAATCCTCCTGCCACGGACGCCAGTAACTCTGGTACATCGACGTACAAGTCGTTACACGGAAAGGCACACAAACACGATACACCTCCAATATATCCTTATTCGCCTCCAATACCCGGTCCACATAATCAATGGTCATGCTGTACTGTATCTCATAGTCCATATGGAATACACACAGTTTACGGTTCAGCCGGTTCCGGCGGATATAGTCTATGCACAAATTCAGCAACACTCCACTATCTTTTCCTCCCGAAAAAGAGACGCATATCGTGTCAAATTCCCTAAAAATCACATCAAGACGTTCTTGCGCCAGTTCATACACATTTTTGGGTGTAGCCATAATTATCTGTTTTTCTTCATTTTCACATAACGGGTCCATACCTTGTCTTCCAAAAAGCCCAGCTCGCTGAAGACATCCCTATCTTCAACAAAACTAACAGCCGTCAGACTACTCTCCTCGCCCTGCTTCTCAAGTACCTTTTCCAGAAGCAATTTTAGCGTGTCAACATTCCTTTCCTTAATATAATAGTTGTTGATGACACATTCATACTTCTTGTGCTCCACCGGCACAAAACCTACAACATGTTTATTATCCAGAGCAACAAACCACTCGTACTCTTCCGATGTCCGGAAAGGGTAATTGTAGTTCTGTTTCAGCACTTCCGGACTCATAACCAAAGGGGCTACAAGCTCGTACAGCTTTTTATCCGTACCATGTAATTGCACTATCTGTACCATATCTACATTTATATTATTTGTAATTACGTGTTAAAGATAAAGCTTATTTACGACGGAATATTCTCCTTTTAAATAGATTTAAGAATATAGCTCTGCAATATAAAATATTAATAAATAAATATTATTCCCCTAATTTGTATATGTTGATTAATTTGGGTTTCTTTGCAAAAGAAAGTCACCCGAAGAGAAATAATGAAATATTTACTGCTTTTTATGACCTTTGCCAAGATAGGAATGTTCACTATCGGTGGTGGATACGCTATGATACCTCTCATTGAACGGGAAATCGTAAAAAAGAGATGGATGAGTAAAGAAGATTTCATGGAAATGTTTGCGTTGACCCAGTCACTTCCCGGTGTTTTTGCTGTCAATATATCCATATTCGTCGGCTACAAGCTGCATAAAGTAAAAGGTAGCCTGGTGTGTGCACTTGCCACAATCCTCCCCTCTTTTGTCATCATGATGCTGATAGCCATGTTCTTCGCTCATTTTCAAGACAACCAAGTGATGATACGCATCTTTAACGGTATCCGTCCGGCAGTAGTCGCACTGATTGTGATACCCTGCATTTCGGCTGCACGGACACTGAAGCTGAAGTATTGGCAACTGGTGCTTCCAGCCATCGCCACCATACTCATCTGGCAATTCGGGCTATCCCCCGTATACATTGTCCTTGCAGGAATTGCAGGAGGAATGCTCTATACATTATGGTTAAAAGATAAACTGAGAAAATTACAGATATGATTTATTGGCAGCTGATATTGGTATATCTAAAAATCGGAATGTTCGGTTTCGGAGGCGGTTACGCCATGTTGTCCCTCATCCAATACGAGGTGGTGGACCACCATCACTGGCTCACCCTGCAACAATTCACGGACGTAGTGGCCATCTCGCAGATGACGCCTGGTCCGATAGGCATCAACAGTGCCACCTATGTGGGCTATGCAGTTACTCAAAGCGTGTGGGGAGCTATCGTGGCCACCATTGCAGTATGCCTTCCCTCGTTCATCCTGGTATTGCTTATCTCTTACTTCTTCGTGAAATGCAAGGACAACAAATACATCAAGGCGGCAATGTCGGGACTGCTGCCCATGTCCGTATCATTGATAGCTGCCGCTGCCCTATTGCTGATGAACAAGGAAAATTTCATAGATTACAAAAGCATACTTATCTTTGCAGCCGCTTTCGGCGTGACGTGGAAGTGGAACCTCCACCCTATCTTACTGATAATCCTTGCCGGAGTCGCAGGCTTCCTTCTATATTGAAGAAGCGGTAGAGACGGACACCATCTTGCGGGCATATGCCCACACCACGCAATAGGCAACCAGCGGTACGATGAACGCCCACACCATCGTCGTATGGTCTGCCACCAGTCCCATCAACAGCGGACCTACCACGCCTCCCACGGGAGACATCATCAGGAAAGAGGAAGCCCTCTTGGTATGGTTGCCCAGCCCGCGCAAGGAAAGTGCAAAAATCGTGGGAAACATAATAGCCTCAAATGCATATCCGCACAACAGAGCTGCAAGCGACACCATTCCTACATCCAGCAACACCAACAAGGTAGTCATCACAGTGCCCGTAGCACAAACCAGCAATATCTTCTCGGCACGCACACGTCCCATAATCCAGCTACCGGCAAAACGTCCTAACATAAATAATCCCAGTCCACCGAAAGAAAGCACTACCGAAGCTTCGCGAGCATTCATCCAGTTCTGCTCCACCACATAATTGATGAAGAAGCTGTTGATGGAAATCTCACCGACTTCATAGGCAAACAAAGCTATCAATCCAAAAATAAAAAGCCGGTGCGACCACAGTCCTACCTTATTACCAGCTTCGTCCACCTCCACGCTATGTTCAATCTCGGGCAACTTGATTCTTGAAAAAACCAGTGCAACCAGCACTACTACTACCCCCATGCAGATGTAGGGCAACGCCACATTGCCCGCCCCTGCCTGCCCATCCTTCGAGAAGAGCAGCAATCCGGCCAAAACCGGTGCGCAGATACATCCTAAGCCATTGAAGGATTGTGCAAAATTCAAGCGACTGGCAGCAGTCTCCTTTGCTCCCAACTCAGTGGCATAAGGATTGGCGGCGGTTTCAAGAAACGTCAGTCCACAGCCTATCACGAACAGTGCAAACAAGAAAAGATTGAAGGACAAATAGTGCTGTCCGGGAATGAAGAGCAACGAACCGATACCATAAAGCAACAGACCGAACACCACCCCCCGGCGGTATCCGAAGCGGCTGATAAAAAGCCCTGCAGGAATAGCCATGATGAAGTAACCCATGTACATCATCATCTGTATAAAAGCCGAATGCGCCTTCGTAATGTCCAGTATCTCTTGGAAGTGCTTGTTAAGTACATTCAGGATGGCGTGGGCAAATCCCCACAAAAAGAAAAGAGAAGTAATCAAAATGAAGGGTACAAGATATTGTCCGCCCACCAATGGTATTCGTTTCTGTTTCATAATATGATAATTCCAGACAACCGTTATAAAGCGATTGATAATTGCGGATGCAAAGATAAACAAAACTCCCGGTCTTTACCCAATATTTTCACATTCGCTATTGTACAGAGTTGCTTTTTCTCTACCTTTACTGCCGTTATACAATGTTAAGCCATGAAAAGCGTTATCCCACGATACAAATTCTACAAAACTAAGTACGGAAGCGAACTTCTGATAGATGTCGTTGATTTGCAGTATACCCGGAAATTCTTGACCCAGGAAAAGGTACATACTCTGACCTACTATGACATCACCTTCATCACAGAAGGAGAAGGAGAATTCACTATCGGTAACCGGACACACTTGGCAGCTCCCGGTGATGTATTTTTCTCCAAGCCCGGTGAAGTACGTAGCTGGGATACAGACCGCATCGGCAATGGTTATGCTTTAATCTTTGAAGATACCTTTCTGACCTCCTTTTTCAAAGACCCACTATTCGTGCGACACCTTCCATTCTTCCGAATGGGAAAGACGGCAAACAAACTTCGTCTGCCAGACGGACTCTATTCACGGATGTTCCAACTTCTGCACAATATAAAGGGCGAAATCGACTCCTTCCGCCCACACGATACGGGCATATTGCGCGCCTTACTTTACGAAACCCTCATGCTGCTCAACCGTGCCTACCGCACCTCTATTCCTCCGGAATCAGACAAGGAGATCCTTAAATACAGCAGCGGCTTCCACCTCAGCCGATTTATCGAACTGGTTGAGGAGCACTTTCGGGAACAGCATTCCGTACAATTTTACGCCGACAATCTCTGCCTCACACCCAACTATCTGAATGAAATCGTATCTTCAGCCATGAACATCAGTGCCAAGCAATACATCCTTAACAAGCTGACGGACGAGGCCCAACACCTGCTTGCCCACACCGACCTACCTATTTCAGAAATCGCCTTTGAACTTCACTTCTCAACCGTCTCCTACTTTGTGCGTAGCTTCCGCCAATGTACGGGACAGACTCCCCTCACCTATCGGAAAGCAAAGAAACCGTAAAAAGTAACATTTTCCCCTTGTTTTTTATTGCATAAAAGCTCTGCTCGGCGGCTATCTTTGTCCCCTGAACAATAAACCCATTAAAAAAAACAAAACAATGAGAGATGCAGAAAAAACAGTAGGGAACATGATTGACAAGGAAAAGACCATCTTTATCGGTTCCGTGGATGCCGAAGGTTTCCCAAACATCAAGGCCATGTTGCAAGCCCGCAAAAGGGAAGGAATCAAACACATCTACCTGACAACAAACACCTCGTCGATGCGCGTTTCGCAGTTCCTCAAGAACAATCGCGCATGCCTTTACGTCTGCAACGCACGCTTCTTCAAGGGTGTAATGCTGCGTGGCACGATGGAGGTTCTGACAGACAATGCCAGTAAAGAGATGATATGGCGGGAAGGCGACACCATGTACTATCCCGAAGGTGTGACCGATCCCGACTACTGTGTCTTAAAATTCACTGCCTTCTCCGGTAGGTATTACAGCGGATTCAAGTCAGAAGACTTCACGATAGAACAAACTATAAATACTCATTTATAGTTACTCTTCACATCACGCCGTTTCAGTACAAAAACCGGCAGAAAAAAGAAGATGCCGATGACGGACATCACCAGTCCTCCAATGGTACCTGCCGCCAATGGAAACCAGAAAGCTTCCTTTTCCGTGCCTACCATAAAAGGAATAAACCCCAGGATAGTGGAAACCACCGTGAGGAAAATAGGAACAACCTTCGCATTCCATGCCTTGACGTAGGCACGAAGGGCGGAAAGACGGGGAAAACAACGACGGATGCTGTTGTACTCGTTCAGGATATAGATGCTGGCATTCACCGTGATGCCGCACAGCAGGACGAACGAGGCAAAACCACCCTGATCGAAGTTCAGCCGGAACCAATAGAAGGTAAGGAACACTCCGATATAGGAAACGGGAATCACGAAAATGATGGCAAGCGGCTGTTTCAGGGAGTTGAACAGGACACTGGTCGTAAAGAAGATGATGGCTATCACCACCAGCAGAAGCAGGTATTGACGGTTATCTTTTTCTCCCCATGCCCAACTGTTGCTGTCCGACTCCGCCGTATAGCCCATCGGCAAGAGTTTGTTGAACTCCTCCAAGTCACGTTTCTGTATCTTGTTGCCCATCTCATTGGAGCCGATATATTCGTATTGAAGACAAAGGCGGTACTGCTGGTTCTCTTTGGCAATCTCCTGTGGCATCTGCCCTTTTTCCACAGTAGCCAGTTCGGAAAGCTTGTAATGCTTGCCGTTTCCCACCCCATAAGGGAAAAACTGCATTGCCCAAATGTCATATTCCCCCGACTGACGGGAAGAAAGCTTGATTTTCTCCATCCCCTGCTCTGTCGCTACCGAACCAATCTCCATATTCTTGCCAAAGATGGGACGCACCGCCGCAAAAAGGACTTGTGCGTCAATGTCTTCCTGCGCCATACGTTCTCTGTTCAGGTTGAAGTAGAATTCCTGATAATCGTCTTTCCACCAGGAAAACTCCGAATTGATAAGTACTTCCTTGATGCGCCGGTGTGTCAGCAGCTTGGCTTTCAGCTTCTCGGCCCACTCATAAAGCTCGTCGTAGTTATAACCGTACATCCTGATGCGATAGGAACCCGCACTTTCACGGACATCGTTGCTGAATCCCTGGTCCTGCAGCCCGTAGATGCCCCAACTGCCACCCCCCAGTTCCAGAGCCTTGCTTATCATATTAGCTTTCAGCGTATAGGGGAAACCACTGTTCTGTGCTTCCTTCTTGAAATAAATCTGTATAGCGGCACGCCGGGGACTATAGATGGAAGTATGGAACTGCCTGATTTCCTTAAAACCACTCAAATAAGTTTCCATACGCTTCATCAAGGTATTCATCTGCTCCAACGTACTGCCGTTGGGAAGATTCGCATTGGCATAAAGCACCACTTCTTCATTGCGGGTAAAATAACTGCCCTCGTACACCTTCTGTATGAAAAGACGCAAGCTGCCGCCCAGCGCCTTGTCCACAACGGGTTTCACCAACTCCTTATAGGTATCCGAACCGAATACCTTATTGTAAGCAGCTTCCCATTCCCCCCCTCCTTCCAGTTTGTCGGGCAACAGAAAAACGGGCAGACCGAAACCCAACAGCAACAGCAGGCATACAGCCCAGCGCCAACGGCACAGAAAACGGATGAGAGCAGAGTAGCAGCGAGAGAAATAAACGGGGAAACGTCTGAAAATCCGTCCCAACCTTGTTTTGAATGTTTGCGTCAGCCCCGGCAAGATAAAACACCTCTTCTTCCCCGTAATCCGCTTCACCAGTCCTATCTTCTCAATCATCGACGGAACAAAGAACAATGCCACCATCAAGGAAACAGCCAGATTGATAATCACTACCGCTGCAAAGTCCTGCAGATTGAGCCGTATCTTCTCGTCAAGGAAGAAAATGATAACAAGCGCACCCATCGTAG